>OFMN01000298.1_pt1 | contig 48534 bp, 19 predicted proteins | sample 1541791 | NCBI WGS metagenome assembly OFMN01 (sample SAMN04209248, study PRJEB22552) | human gut metagenome | biome: gut; material: feces | host: Homo sapiens | place: USA: Oklahoma
CCTCTTCGATGCGAACGAAGCGCTCTACCAACTGAGCTACAGCCCCTTGGATGTTACTTTGCTCCGCAAAGCAACTCGCAACAATATAGTACGGAGTACGGTCAAACGCAATTTGACGCCGAAGTGTCGCACGCGTGTCGACACGGTAACGTTTCGGTGTCGCAGACGGGGCAAGTCACCCACACCGCTCCGCATGGATACCGCGGCGGCACCCGGCAACGTCATCACGTCTCCAGCACGCCCAGCACCTTCTTTTCGTTGTAGAACGCGAACACGATGCCGCCCAGACCGCACAGCACGGCCGCGCACACGGCGGCGATGCGGTAGCCCGCGCCGGACGCCATGCCGATGGTGGAGACGCCGGTGAACAGCAGCATGGCCACGGACTGGCCCATCTTCATCGCAAAGGTGCGGGCCGCGTAGAACATGCCCTGACGGTCCTGGCCGGTGGTCTTGGAACTGGCGTCGGCGATATTCGCCACGATGGCCTGCGGCAGGATGCCGAACGCGGCCATCGGAATCGCGCCGACCACCGAGAGCACCAAACCCTGGGCCATCGCCGGAATGAAGCCGAGCACGGCCGAACCAAGGGCGCCGGCAAATGCGAACGCACAGGTGAAGATCACGAAGGCAACCAGCAGCAGCCTCTTCTTGCCGACCTTATTGGCCAGAATATTGACCGGCAGATAGAACAGCACAGAGACGCCGGTCATGAGCACGAAGTAGATGGTCGTGGTGGTTTCCGGCAGCTTGAGCAGGCTGGTCACGAAGAACGGCAGACCGGTCTGGAAGGTGGTGATGGCCACCCAGTAGACCACGTCGGAGCATACGAACTTGCGGAATTCGCCGTCGCCGAACGTCTGCTTCAGGGATTCGATGGCCGATTCGGAGGTGGGCTGGGAGTTGACGTAGTCCTTCTCGCGGATGGCCAGCGGCGGCACCAGCATGCACACGAACGCCACGGCGGCCATGATGGTGAAGGTCACGCGGATGGCGGTGATACGGCCCATCATCGGCACGAACGCGCCCCAAATCACCGGCGCCACGTACGCGATGGCCGTGCCGGCCACCCAAGTGAAGGAGATGGCGGTGGAGATGGTGAGTTGCTGCTTGGAGTCGTGGCCGAGTTCGGCGATGAGCGCGTTGTACGGCGTGCAGTAGAACGTGAGGGCGATGTAGTAGCCGATCACGGTGACGAACAGGAACGCCGCGTTCACCCAGCTGGTGCCGTTGATCGGGCTCCAGAACACGAGCACGGTGACCACCGCGAGCGGCAGGGCGGCGAATTTCAGGAACGGCATACGGCGGCCGGATTTGGCGTCGCAACGGTCGGAGAGGGACGCCACGGCCGGGTCCACGAACGCGTCGAAGAATCGGGCGAAGGCGGTGATGCCGCCCACCACGGTCACGATGCCGAGAACGACCAGGCCCTGCGGCACGAATACGGTCTGACCTTGGGAGATGGTCTCCTGGTCAGGTTGGTAGAAATACACGAGCCAGTTGGAGATGATGCCGGAAAGCAGCGCCCACCCGAACTGGCCGACCGCAAACGCCCACACTTTGGCGATGGGGAGATCTTTGATGGCTGATTTCGCCGGTGCAACTTGCGCGCCCGTTACACTTGCTGTAGTCGTATTGCCCATTCCCCATAACCTCCGAATCAACATTGACACAGTGTCAAAATCCAGTATACACCGGCACACCATGCGCTCTACGATAGTGGGCATGACAAGTCTGACCGAGCAACTGCCATACGTATACGCTTTTCCTGATGCGTTGGGGACCGGATTACTGGTGCACACCGAGAGCGTATTGGACGATGAGATACGCGATCGTATTGGCTCGTTCATCCATGAATATGAGGTTGTATTATCTCGATTCCGCGATGATTCCATCGTCGGCCGGATGCGCACGGCCGCACATGGCGGCACGTTCGATTTTCCCGACTGGGCATCGGGTCTGTTTGGCCTGTACGACCGCCTGTTTGCGGCAACCGATGGGGCGACCGACCCGTGCGTGGGCGAGGATTTGATTCGGCTTGGCTACGACGAGTCGTATTCGTTTGCGGCTACGCCCGATGCCGCCGAACATGCAGGCGCGATCCACGGACGAGCCGTTTGGTCAGCCGATGTTGAGCGGCACGGCACCACACTTATCGCCCACAGCCCAGTCGCGCTCGATTTTGGTGCGTGCGGTAAGGGGTATTTGGTGGATTTGCTTGCGGGGATGTTGGGCGATGGCGCGGGCCACCCTCAACCCATTCAATACGTCATCGACGCCGGGGGTGATTTGCTAGTGCATACGGACGAACCAATCACCATCGCCCTTGAAGATCCTGCCGATCCGGCCAACGCCGTAGGTGCGGTCGAAATCAGCCAAGGTGCATTCTGCGCGAGCTCCCCCAGCCGCCGCCACTGGTCTGACGCCGCAGGTCACCAACTTCACCATCTGCTCAACGCCATCGACGGACTACCGGTTGACGATGTAGCCGCCACATGGGTGGCCGTCACGCCGCCATCGAGCGCCATAACCACGAAGACATCGACGCATGGCAGCAATGCCTCGACAACGGCAAACCGCGATACCGACGATTCGTCGAACACCGTTGCGGCACACGTCCCTGTCACACTGGCCGACGGCCTCGCCACCGCCCTGTTCACCACCCCGGCCACCCAGCTGCGCGCTCACTTCCCCTTCGAATGCGCCATTCTCAACGCCAACCGCACCGCCGCCCAATCCCCCAATTTTCCCGGCGGCTTTTTCACACACTAATGTACGAAATCATCAGTATCACATCCAGTGGAGCATTCCCTCGGGTGGACCGATGGGTTGCTCCCCTCAGTTAGCTACGCTGACAGCTCCCCTCGGAGAGGGGAGCCGAGTATAGCTAATCCGCTAATCCGCTAACGCAGGAAACAATCCGTCAGTCAGCGAGCGCGAACTGGCTGTTGTAGAGGTCGGCGTAAAAACCGCCCGCCGCCAGCAGTTCGTCGTGCGTGCCGCGCTCGATCACGTCGCCGTGGTTCATGACGAGGATCATGTCGGCGTCGCGAATCGTGGAGAGGCGATGCGCGATCACAAAGCTCGTACGGCCCACGGTCAGCGCATCCATGGCCTTCTGAATCAGCTCTTCAGTACGGGTATCGACCGAGGAGGTGGCCTCGTCGAGAATCAGAATCGGCGCGTCCTGCACCATCGCGCGGGCGATGGTCAGCAGCTGCTTCTGGCCCTGGGAGAGCGACGACTTGTCATCGAGCACGGTGTCATAGCCGTCCGGCAGTGAGCGGATGAAGTGGTCGAGGCCCACGGCCTTGCACGCATCCTCGATTTGCTTGTTGGTCACGCCAGGCTTGGAGTAAGCGACGTTCTCGCGCACAGTGCCGCGGAACACCCACGTATCCTGCAACACCATGGAGAACTGGTCGTGCACGTTCCAGCGCGGCACGGACTTGGTGTCCACGCCGTCAATCGAAATCGAACCGCCGGAAATCTCATAGAAGCGCATCAGCAGGTTGACCATGGTGGTCTTGCCGGCACCGGTCGGGCCGACGATGGCGACCTTCTGACCGGCCGAGACTGAAGCGGAGAAGTCGTTGATAATCGGCTTGCCCGGCTCGTAGCCGAACTGCACGTGGCTGAATTCCACGTCGCCCTTCACTTCGTGGCCGCCCATGTAGTTCTTGCCGAGTAGGGCCTGCTTGCCGGATTCGTCTTCCATCTCCGGCTCTTCAAGGAAGCCGAACACGCGCTCGGCGGCGGCCGCGCAGCGCTGCAGGTTCTGGAAGGCCTGCGCAAACTGCGAAAGCGGCTGAGTGAACAGGCGGACATACATCATGAACGCCACGATCACGCCGAACTCGATCTGCCCGTCGAGCGCGAGCGCCGCGCCCACCACGCACACCACCACGTAGCCGAAGTTGCCCACGAAATTCATGAGCGGCATCATCAGGCCGGAGAGGAACTGCGACTTCCAGCCGGACTCGTAGAGGTCCGAGTTGTACTTCTCGAAGCGACGAATCGAATCGGCCTCGCCGTTGTATGCCTTGACGATGAGGTGACCGGCGTACATCTCCTCCACGTGGCCGTTGACTTCACCCAGCGCCATCTGCTGCCGGGCGAAGTACTTCTGGGAGGACTTCATGATGGCCATCATGATGATCAGGCCGATGAGGCTGGCACCGATGGCGCACAGGGTCATGATCACGTTGTTGTAGAACATCATCACCAGCGCGCCCACGAACAGCGTCACCGAGGTAATCAGCGAGCCGAGCGACTGGCCCAGCGTCTGGCCGATGGCGTCCACATCGTTGGTTATGCGCGACAGCACGTCGCCGTAGCTAACCTTGTCGAAGTATTTGAGCGGCAGTTTGTTGATTTTGACCGAGATGGACTCGCGCAGTCGCTGGGCGGTGCGCTGGGTGACGTTGGCCATCATCCAGCTTTGCACGTAGCCGAGCACGGCGTAGCCCACGTACAGGGCCACCAAAGTCCAGGCGATGTGGCCCACCGTGCCGAAATCGACCGAGTTCATCACCGGCTTGCCGTTAACGATGGCGGGCAGACCTTTGACGATTTCGTTGGTCATGTCCTTGAGCTTGTCCGGGCCGATGATCTGGCAGACGGTGCCGGCCGCGCCCAGGATGAGCGCGATGATGATGACGGGAAGATAGTTGCGGCAATAGTTCACGAGCTTGCCCATGACTTTGCCGAAATCATGGGGCTCTTCGACGGCACGCCTGCCGCCCATTGGTCCTCTTGGCATTTGTTTTACTCCTTAAAAGTCCGTATTGACCTCCCTCTGATGAAGGAGGTGGCGCGAAGCGCCGGAGGGAGAGAAGCCGTACGCGACTACCCCTCAGTCAGCTGTGCTGTTTTATTCGCTCGCTTATCAGCTCGTCTTCGCCTGGGAACAGCCCACTGGGCTGTTCCCTTTACGGCTCAGCCCCTGACATGGGGAGCTACCGCTGCCGCCCCCCCTACGCCGTAAGCTCCGACTGGCTGAGCTGGGATTCGGCGATCTGGCGGTATACGTCGCAGTTGTCGAGCAGTTCCTTGTGCGTGCCCTGACCCACGACCTTGCCGTCGTCGAGCACGACGATGCGGTCGGCGTTCATGATGGTGCCGATGCGCTGGGCCACGATGAGCTTGGTGGAATCCTTGGCCTCGCGGGCGAGCGCGTCGCGCACTTCGCGGTCGGTCTTGAAGTCGAGCGCGGAGAACGAGTCGTCGAAAATCAGGATTTCCGGGTGACGGTACACCGCGCGCGCAATCGACAGGCGCTGCTTCTGGCCGCCGGACACGTTCGATCCGCCTTGGGCGATCGCGGCGGAATACCCGCCGTCCATGCGCGCCACGAACTCGCTGGCCTGCGCCACGTCGGCGGCGGCCCTGACGCGATTCAGCTGCTCGGCCGGTATATCGGCACCTTCCGCGGCCTCGCCAGCGGCGATCAACGCGGCCTCGCGCTTGCGCCCGGCCGGGGTGGAGGTATCGGCCATCTCGACCTCCGCCGGGTCGCCCGGCTGATCGCCGTAGCTCACGTTGGAGGCCACGGTGCCCTTGAACAGCACGGACTGCTGCGGCACGTAGCCGATCTTGTCGCGCAGGGCCTTCAGGTCGTAGTCGCGCACGTCCACGCCGTCGACCAACACCTGGCCTTGGCTGGTGTCATAGAAGCGCGGCACGAGATTGATAAGAGACGACTTGCCGGAGCCGGTGGAGCCGATGAACGCCACCGTCTGGCCCTGCTCGGCGGTGAAGTTGATGCCTTCCAGCATCGCCTCGCGCGAATCCGGGTAGGTGAAGCTGACGTTGCGGAATTCCACGGTGCCCCTCTGGCCGGTTTTGGCCACGTCGGCGGCGGTTTTGGTGCCGTTCTCGACGATTGGCTCAGTGTCGAGCACCTCCATGATGCGCTGCGCGGACACGTCGGCGCGCGGCCAGAGCACGAACACCATGCTCATGAGCAGGAAGCTCATGATGACCTGCACGGAGTAGTTGGAGAACACGACCATGTTGGAGAACACGGTGAGCTTGTCCTTGAGCCCGGCGGCGTCGATGAGGTAAGCGCCGATCCAGTAGACGGCGAGCATCAGGCCGTTCAGGACGGTGTTCATCAACGGCATCATGAACGCCATGACGCGGTTGGTGAACAGCTGGGTCTCGGTGAGGTCCTTGTTGGCCTTGGTGAATTTGGCTTCCTGGTAGTCCTCGGCATTGTAGGCGCGCACCACGCGCAGGCCGGTGAGGTTCTCGCGGGCCACGAGGTTGATGTTGTCGGTCAGGGCCTGCATGGCCTTGAATTTCGGCATGACCATGGCCATCATGATGACGATGGCCGCCAGCAGAATCACTACGGCGATTCCGGTGGCGAGCGTCCATTCGAAGCCTTCGCCGGCGATCTTGCACACGGCCCATACTGCCATAATCGGCGATTTGACGATGAGCTGCAGACCCATGGTGATGAACATCTGCACCTGCGTGACGTCGTTGGTGGAGCGGGTGATGAGGCTGGCGGTGGAGAACTTGCTCATTTCGGCCGGGCCGAAGGACTCGACCTTGCGGAATTCGAGCGAGCGCAGACGCTGGGTGAACGAGGCCGCCACGCGCGCAGCGATGTAGCCGGTGATGATGGCACACGCCGCGGATCCGAGCGAGATGAGCAGCATCTTGCCGCCGGCAATCCAAATGTCCTTCATGTGGCTGCCCGGCGTTTCGACCAGCGTGGTGATGTCTGACATATAGTCGGGCAGTTTCAGGTCGAAGTAGACCTGCCCGACGATGGTCACCAGAGCGATGAGCATCTGACCGATCTCCGCTTTGGAGAGGTATTTCATGATGCGAAGCATTGGTTTCCCCTTGTGTTGGTTGGGTTGGTTATTGGTTATTGACGATTGGTTCTTAAGTTGGCTGGGTTATCGGCGATTATCGGTTCACGATGTCTTAATAGTTTCTATTGTTTGATTACTTACACTGTGAGATATTACGCGCACTTCTGCATGTTCGCTGTGAGCGTCCTCAATTAGCCTTGCCGATTAGTTCTCCGCGCGCTTAGCTGCCATGTGTTCAGCCACGCGCTTGTCCCGCTCCACGAATGCCTCACGCACTTGTTCAGCCGTCGGCCGAGGCCGCCCCGGATGGCAAATCGACATATATATGGTGAACTCAGACACCAGGTCAACGAATTCGCGCGTGCGCCGCTCCCCCATTTGCGAGAAAATCCAGCAAATTGCGGAACGCATTTCCTCTATCATCCGATGAGACTGCTCGCGCCCGGAATCAGTGAGATTCACGCGAATAATGCGCCGATCCTTGGAATCAATGTCACGCGTGACCCAGCCTTTTTTCTCCAGAGACGACAGCACAGTGGAGATGCGGCCGGAACTGGCCTGCAGCGCCGATGCCAATTGCGATGGCGTTTGCGTCCCCTTCATGGACAGCTCCCGGAGCACGAACTGCTCACCATGGGCTCCACGAGTGAATTCCCTCTGCATTGTCGAACGATTGCCCCACACGCTGGCATACAGTTCACTAACTGCTTCCTGCTCAAATCCCATAAGAGCACCATCCATTCCCATTCGCCACACGGCAGAGCGCCGCAAACACCCCAAGAATATCTCACACCGTAAACAATTCATTACTAGAAACTATTTTTGGAACGCATAATGCACACACTCCACGCTCTTTGATATTCTGAAAGCCGCATAGATATTCACTTCGGGGCGTCGTCTAAGAATATTTGCTGGGCCAACGGTAGCGACGTTGGCATTGTGCTCCATGAGGTATCTGGTCGAAAAGGCGGACGAAGACAGACCAGTTGGGCGGAGCGCGCCCATACCTCAAAACCATTGCAATTATTGGCTTTGACCATTTTCGTGGAGTCACGAAAATGGTCATGAAAAACATAAGGACACACCCATGAACCGCGACGAAATCACACGCAAAACCAGCGAACTCAGCACTATCGCACACACCACCGAGGACTCCAAAGTTGAGTATTGGTATGCACGCGAGCTAATGACCTATATGGGGTACGACAGATGGGAAAACTTCAGCAAAGCTATTACACGAGCCAAGCAAGCTTGCGACAATTCCGGCGTATCCGTTGAATCCCATTTCCGTGACACTACGCGAGACGTGACTCGCGGCAGCGGTGCCACCCGCTCCATCGCGGACGTCAAGCTCACCCGATACGCCTGCTATCTCATTGCTCAAAACGGTGATCCAAAGAAAGAAGAAGTGGCACTTCTCCAGAGCTATTTTGCCGTTCAGACTCGCAAAACGGAAATCATTGAGCAACGCATGGGAGAAATCAGCCGGCTCGCCGGCCGAGAGGCCCTTGCCACTGCAGAGAAGAAACTCTATCCGTATACCCAAATCACACACAACAAAACCGCACAAGTGCACATGTACACGCCCAACCACGCCGCAGAACGCCGGCAAGGATGTGATACAGGCCACAGAAAGCGTTGTACCGCCTAGGCAATGCAACAATTGTCCGCTATGCTCTGAAGGCAGATGGCGGCACGGATGCCATCCCAAAGAGGGGGTATGACCATGATTCGGGGTATGAACCTATGCAGCATCGCCGGCTGCACGCACGAAGCAGAAGAAGCGGGCATGTGCAACATGCATTTCACATCGGCACTGGTTCACGGAGCGCTGCACTACACTGCGGGCGGACGTCCGTCGCACTGCTGAGCGCAACAACAAAGCAAAACAACCAGTAACGCTCAACGGCTTCCACATGTTCATGCTCTAATTGCATGTACTTGCAGACACAATGGCCGGTCTGAGCCAGCTGCCCTCGCATGGAGCAGCTGGCTCAGAACGGCCATTATTGTTGCTTTGTACTGTTTGCACTGTATTGCGCCTGCATTGCGCAAGCTCGGGCGCACTCGGGTGCGCTCGCTGAGTGGCGTGAATCGCAGATTGCTCAATAGCAACGCAATCCACGCCACTCAGCAGTTGCCATGGTTATGCGCGGCGTTTGCGGATGACGAGCAAGGCACCAGCCGCAGCTGTCAGCACCACAACCACGACCGCAATGGCAGCCACGGCAACACCCGTATTCGAAAGGGGCGCAGCGCCATTAGCAGCCGGCTTATTCGTGGCAGTGTTACCGGGCTTAGCAGTGTTGCCAGGATTGTTGGTATCGCCGGGCTTCTGCTCTCCAGGGCCGGGAGTGACCTCCGTGGCCGTGACCGTGACTTCGAACGTCGCGTTCACGCCACGATAAGAGACGGTGATGGTCTTCGTGCCTGCGGTGGCAGAATCAAAGCCAGTGAACTTCAGATCACCATCAGTTGGATCAATCAGCTTGCGCAGCGTTTCGGTATCGCCGACTTTGTAAATGGCGGATACCTTCACATCGGCAGCGTTGAACTTATCGCCTACCTGATAGGAATCCTTGGTCACTTCCACAGCAAGCTCAGCCAACTGAGGCAGTTCGCCGAATGTCACTGTGTAGGTTTTCGCCGTGCCATCCTCAGCAGTTACAGTCACCGTGGCCACGCCGTTGTTCTCGGCCGAAGCCTGCTCCACTTGCACCGTAGCCTTTGCGTCAGCAGCAGTCGCCTCCACCGTCGGGTAGGAAGCAGCATCTCCAGCCAGCGCACCGGCATATTTAGTGGTATCCGCGGAGAATCCGTCAACCGTCTTGCCATCCACAGTCAGATCAGCAAGATTGGCGTTACTAGACGGCTGCGGCTCTGGTGTCGCTTCACCTTCGGCGATGCGTACTTCAGCGATCTTGGCATAGTCATTGCCATCGGCGTAGGTGAAGTTGAGGCGAATGCCCTTGGTGGCGGGCAGAGCGCTCACATCGGCTTCCGTCACGGCTCCAGCAGCACCATTCACAGTGACTGCCGGCAGCGTGGCATCAGTCCACGTGGCGCTGTCTTCAGCTAGGTACGATACAGTGAAGCTCTTCGGAGCGGCCTCGCCCTTGGCCTTATCCACCGCAACGCTGAGCTTGCCCAGCTGATATGCCTTATCGAAGGTGTAGCTGAGCCACGGCGAGGTGTCGCCGGTGCCCCAGTTCGACCAGTTGGTGCTCAGATTGTTGTCGCAAGTCAGGTCGGCCGTAGAAGCGGAGGCCCAGCTGCTGGCCGGCTCATACTTCGAGGCTGCGGCGGACGAGCAGAACAACCGGGCAAGGTTGCTTTCCACAGTCACGGTGAGCGTGGCAGTTACTGAAGAATCAGTGACAAGGCGTACCGTCACGGTTTGCTCGCCCAATTTGGTGGTGTCGAAGCCTTCCAACGTGTATTCATCTGGCTCCAGTACACGCGTCTTGCCATTGGTGAGCGTAGCGGTAACCGTCACGTCCTTATGCGCGAGCGTCTGCCTCTTGGCGATAGTGGCTTCAGGGCCCTTGGCCGCGATGGACTCCACAGCAGCAGTCTGCGAACCGAACGCAGTGCCGTTGAAGGCCACGGTGAATGCGCCGGCATTGCTGTTCGACGTGGCGAAAGCACCGGCATCGAGCCCGGTTACGTCCGCACCGGTCAGCGTTACCGTAGCGACATCCTGCCATTCATCGTTCGCGGAAGCACGCCAGTAGCCTTTCAGAGTATCGGTTGAGGTGCGCTCCAGCTTGAGCTGCACTTGGTCGCCGAAGCCGGTACCAACATGCGATGTTTCCTTATCGATGTAGCCATCGGCATTGGAATCGTACTGCATGTAAACGCCGCTTGGGCTGGCAAGTAACGTGGCATATCCCTTGCCGCCGTTAGCGCCAGTAAGACCGTTACGAACCACCAGGCCGGCACGCGGATCGCCATTACCGCCCAAGTCGAGCGGCTTGACCGTGGTTTCCAGCGTTTCGTTCACGTCCAGAGCATCAGGCTGGTACACCGCACTGCCCTCGTTGCGATCCGTCCAGACGCCACGATTGGCGTTGTCCGTAATCGTGAAGTCATAAGCACCGCCGGACGCAGAAACCTGGCACGCGCTGCCGCCCTTCCAATGAGCTTCCTTCCAACTTCCGGAAATCGGGTTGGAGCAGGAAACATCGATGGTTCTACGGAATGTACGGCCCGGATTGAAGTTACTGCTCTCGGCAAGAGTGCCCGTAATGGTGTAGGTTCCCGGCACATTGAATGCGTAGGTGTTACCAGCAGCCTTGGTCGACTTGCTGACTGCCGTACCGCCTTCCACATTCCATGTCACCTTGGTAGCAATGGTATCGTCGCCTTCCTTGACGTTGACGGTGTCCGGCAGAGTAACGGTTCCGCCCGTGTTCACGGTCTTCGGGAGATCATCGCCGGTTTCCACAGTCCAGTTGACCAGCTTGCCCTTGGCGCTACCATGGTTGCCCCAATAGCTCAGATCCCAACCGTCGGGCTCGCCTTCTTGAGCAGGATTGTGCATTTCGATGGTGCCGTTCTCACCGATGGTCAGCGGCAGCCAAACATAGGTGGAATCGGCTTTACCGGAATCCCAACGGTCACCAAGGTAGATGAAGTGACCTTTCTCCTGGTCTACTGCGAGCACACTAGCCGACTGCGAACCGAATGTGGTGCCGCGGGTATCGCCCACGGACAACAGACCATCCGCGCCTTCCGGCATGTTGTTGTACCACGTGTTCTCGTTGACATCGTCCTTTTCCACGCCACGGGTCCAGTTTCCCAGCATGGAGTCGGCGGTGTAGTAGGTCTGCTTGTTCGGGGCCCAGCCGGTTGCACCAGATGCGATGATGTTGTAACGCCCGTCATATTGGAATACGGCAGGAGCTTCCAGCGAACCATTTTGTTTGACGATTTGGAAATCTTCGCCACGCACCGGGGCATCCGTAGTAGCGTCTGCAAGAATGTATGGGTACTGCCCGTCAGCAGAGTACTGCTTTTGTCCCTCGGACTGGTCCACATTCGTGGTCTTGACTACATTGGTGTAATCATCGTTGAGCTTGGCGATGTACAGCGTGGCATTGGCTTCGGAAGAATACAGTACATAGGCACTGTCGTCCTTCGGGTCCACGAACACAGTCATATCGCGGCTGTCACCGTTCTCACCCCAGCTGGGGTTACCTGCGGCTTCTTTCCAATTGTTCTGGTTAGGCAAACGATAGGCACCCACCATAGTGAACGGGCCCGCCGGATTGTCGGAAACAGCCACGCCCGCAAGTGCACGTGCATAGTTGGAACCGCCCGGCGTGGTGCTTCCATCGGAATGCCACCACAGCACGTATTGCTTGTTCTTCTTGTTGTAGATGATCTTCGGACGCTCGAAAATGCCCTGTACGGAATCAACCGCGCCATCACCATCCTGATCGGGGTTGGTGTTGAGGTACGGGAAGATTGCGTCGGCCTTGGCAGCGTCCACACTGCCGTCGGACTTGGTCAGGTTGTAGGCCTTGTCGAAGTAGGCGTAATCGGCATTGCTCTTATCCGTCAACTGAGATTTGCTGGTCACCGCACGCAGCGCCACACCAAGATCGGTCCAGTTGTATAGATCTGTCGACATATAAGCATGGACACCGGGGCTGTTGTCGTAACCGTTAGAACGGTCTTCGCCATACCAGTAGTAGGCGTCGCCGACCTTGACCACTTGGCCACCGTGCGCTTGGATGTGTGTGCCGCCATTATCATTGGCGTTCTTGGCATACCAATATGGCTGGAAGTAATCGCTAGCGTTCTTGCCCGGATCGGCTGTGGGCTGGAACTTGGTGTATGTCGGCACTTGGCCGATGGTAGGCAGGTAATCCACACCTGCCGCACTGGCACTTGCAGCGGCCAGCCCGCATGACAATAGCGTTGCCGCGGCGGTAATTGCCGCGATAAGAGCGCCCTTGCCCTTATCGTTTATCTTCATTGATTTGGTTCCTTGATTGATGATAACGGTTTTTTGAACAAACAGTTATGTCGCTATCCGCGAAGCCAGAAAAGGTTCGACAAATCAATATACCGATACTGAAAACTCAGTATTCAACTTGTCGGACCAATTATGGTCAAAGAGCGGAGGAACCGGCCGGCAATAGTCAATATTGCCGGCTTGTTCCTTCACCCATTACTGCGCGAGGGTGCTATGCACGCTTGCGCAGCATGAACAGTGCACCCGCGGCAGCGGCCAGCAGAGCGACAGCGCCAGCGATGGCGGCAACACTGGAACCGGTGTTGGCCACCGTGTTCTTGTTGCCGTTGCCGGTGGCACCGGGCTTGTTGGTGTTGCCGGGCTTCTGTTCTTCAGGGCCAGGGGCGACTGCGTTGGCCTTGACCGTGACGTTGAAGGTCGCGGTCACACCACGGTAGGAGACGGTAATCGCCTTCTTGCCTGCGGTGGTGGAGTCGAACGAGCCAATCGCAAGCTGCGGGTCGTCAAGAGCGACCGGCACTTCCTTGGTCTTGTCGCCACTCTGGTAGACGGCAGTCACCTTCAGACCGGCGGTATCGAGCTTGTCGCCGATGGCGTACTCGGTCTTCGTGGGTCCGATCACCTTGAGCGAAGCCAAAGTGAAGGCGTTGAAGGTCACCGTGTAGGTCTTCGTCTCAGACTCGTCGGCTGAGGTCACCGTAATGGCGGCCTTGCCGCCAAGCTTGCCGTTCTCAACCGCGTCGCCAGTCACCTTGACGGCGGCGGCATTGTCGGTGGCGAAGGCCTGCAGCACTGGGTTTGCCTCGGCGTCGACCGGCAGATCAACCGTGTAGTCGGTCTTGGCCGGGTCGAAGCCTTCAACGGTTTCGCCGTCAAGACGCAGGTCGCCCAGCGTGGCATCGGATGCTGGCTGCGGGGTGAGTACCGTGCTGTCTTGTGCGAACACCTGGATCTCAGCCACGTTGATGTACACCTTGGTGTCCTGCAATGTGTTAGTCAGGCGGATGGCCTTGGCCTTTACCGGGGTGCCGAGCACGAAGTCAACGGTCGGGGTGTCGGCGGCGGTGATGCCGTCGGAGCCAGAGCCGGCATCGCCGGCCTGTATCTTCCAGCCATCCTTGGTACCGACTCCATGCCATTCGCCAGCCTCATCCTGGTATTCCAGCGTCTGGCTCTTCGGCCAAGACGCACGACCATCGTAGTAGAAGAAGGTCTTCACTTCGGTGATGGTCTGAGCTTCGTCGAAGGTGAACGTGGCGACCGGGTCCACCGTCGAGGCGGTGGAAGCCCAAGTGGACCAACCCTTTGACGTAGTGTCACCATCGATGGCCTTGGAAGCGGAGGCACCCTCCTGGAAGTTCACCGAGAAGTTCGTGCCAGAGGCCGCGGCGATGTTCTTCGCAGCACCCTGAACCGGCGTCACGAATGCCTGAATTTCGGTGGCGTTCATGTAGTCGTTGTTCACGGTGTTCACAATGCGCACCTTCGTGGCATTCACTGTGCCCTTATCGGCCTTGAACGTCACCGTCTGGCCTGCGGCAGGCTTAACATCGCTACCGAATTGCATCCACGTCTCGCCATCAGTGGTGTACTCGGCCTTGGCGGAAGCCGGAGCCTTGTCACCATACGTAATGGTCACGCTGCTAAGCTCACACTCAGAGCCGAAGTCAATCGTGGCGGTCGGGCTGGCGGAATAGTCACCAGCAGAGTTCCACGTCACCCAGGCTTCAGCTGACGTGTCACCATCGGTGAGCTTCTTCCACTGATCGCCCTTGCTGTATTCCGTCTGCTGGTTGGTCACGGTCAGGCTGGAAGCAGTGTCGGCCACATTCTCAGGCGTGGCGGCGGTGACATAGATCGTGCCCTTCAGCGCAATCGTGGTCGCGTCGTCCAGCTGGTACGTACCGGTCACGGCAATGTTGTCGCCAGCCTTGGCATCGGCGAGCTTGGTATCAAGCCCATCGAAGTTCCACGTAACCTTAGCCGCATCGCCCTCGAATGCAGGCGATGCCTTGACGTGCAGATACACCGGCGCAGCCTCAAGCGCGGCCTTCGCCTCGCTCGCACTGGTGCCGGCCAGCACTGTAGCCGATACCGGATCGGAAACGGTGAGCGCGCCAACGTAGACCGTAGCGGCGACATTGAACTCGTTGCCGTACACATCGGTGGCGGTAGCGGTGGCTTCGTAGGTGCCTTCCTTGGCCACATCGACCTTGGAAGTATCCCAGTTGGCAACCGTGGCCTTGCCTTCGCCCCAGGTGTAGTAGAGCGTGACTTCGGTCGGCAGCGCGGCCTTCTCGTTAACGGCGGTCTGCACGTTCACGGTCTTCTGGCTGGTCGGCGTTACATTGCGTAGAGTCCATGTCTGGTTGGCGGACGGCGAAGTGCCGCTCGGTGACTGCCACAAGCCAACCTTCGTGCCGACTGTGGTACCAGAGTTATCCACATCGAGGTTCGTCTTAGTCGCGGCATTGAGCAGCTGATAGGTCGAACCATCGGAAGTGTTGAGAATCCACTTGGCAGCCGGGTCGGACTTAGCGGCCTCAACCGTTTCGTTGGAAAGCGCGTTCGTGCCATCCTTGGACACCAGCACCTTGCCTTCGGCGTTAGTAATCACATAAGCCTTGAGATCAGGGCGCTCGGAGTCGGCGGGCTGCTCGATCTGGGTAAAGGTCCAAGTCTGCTTCTTGGCGTTCTCGGCATCGGAAGCGACGTTGGCCAGGGACAGCGCGGAATCACCAGAAGTGGTATCAGCCACGGCCTTGCCGGACTGCTTACCAACGAGCTGGTAAGTGTCGCCGGTCTCGACGGCAGCATCCTTAGCGTAGCCGGTCACGCCAGTGAGCTGGATGGAGGCGATAGAACGGGCGGGCACAGTGACCGTAGCGGTCTTGGCAGCCTTGTCAATCATCACAGAGCCTTCAGCTTGCTTGACGTTGCTGGTCTTGGCGAAGACTTCCGGAGTGGCGGAATCGACACCCGCGTTCTTGTCTTCGGCAGAGGTTTCGGTGGTCAGGTAGAGCTCACCGTAAGCGTTGTCGGCAATCTCGCCGTACTTCGACAGGTCGATGACGAAGGTCTGGTCAGAGGTGCCGGAGTTGCGGTGGATGACGGTCTGTGTCTTGCCATCGTCGGAGGTGGCGGTCATGTTGTTGTCTTCATCGTTGTTGGCGATGACCTTGTCGCCCGCGTGGATGAAGTGGGTGATGGCCTTGACGCCGTTGTACTTGGCGTTTGCAATAACCGTGCACGGTTCAAGTCCATCGGTGGTACCGCCGTTGTTGTTCACGCGGCGCTCGGAGTAGAGCTTGCCGTCCATGCCAGCCACGGTGCAGTCGAAGTCGATGAGCACGGTGCCCCAGTTGGTGTTCTCACCGGCCGGATTCACATTCGAGCCCATCTGCATGTTGTAGAGGTCCTCGACCACCTGCCAGAAGGTGAAGTCCTTGGACTGCAGGCGGGTGACGTTGGAGCTGATCTTGCTCATCATGCCCAGCGCGTTGTCGAAACCGTACGGGTTGTAGGAGCCAGACTGCCAGGAGCCGTCCACCTCGCTCATCGACAGCTTCTTGCCGTCTGCCTGAGCGATATCGCGCGACTGCATCTGGTTGCTGTCGGAGTAGGCGTGAACGTTGTACTGGCCGATAAGGTCCTTGATCGCCTGCGGGTACTGGTTGTACGACTTGACGAAGTCGGCGGAGTTCGTGGCATCGGTGGCTGCGATGATGGTGTCATCATTGTCCTTGAGCGCCTCAGCGAGTGCGGTAATCGTCTGCTGCTGCTGGGCGTTGCTGACATGCATACCCTCCTGCGGCTTCTTCAGCGCGTTGGAGTATGGGGTGACGGACTTATCTTTGTCGGAGTAGTACTTATCCCAGTAGTTGTTAATGAGCTTGGTGTTGTCATCGCTCTCATCGGTGTACTTCGAAGCCATGTCGCCCGGAGTGCCCCAGTAACTGGTCTCGGACTCGTTGAACGGCTCGACCGTGTCAACGTTTGCGCCAAGGCTTTCGAGGTGCTCGACGTTCTTGGCCATGTACTGAGCGAATTTCGCAGGGTTTGCAAGATTATTGCTACCGGAGTTGCGTCCACCAGTGGCGTAACCGCTGTTGGTCAGGAACCACGGAGCGGAGTTGGCGAAGGCCTCTACGTCGGTGATGTCAGGGTTATCGCCGGTGGCACCGCGCTCAATCCACCAGTCTTGGGCGGCGGACTTGGAGAAGTCATACTGGTTGTCGTCAGTCGGGTCGAATGCCGCAGCCAGCTTGTCTTTGTCGGCCTGCTTGGTGGTTACGCCATTGCCATACGTGCCGGAGCCGGTGGCGTCATCTTTCCACGTGCCAGGCACGGCAGCGCCTTGGCGCATGAATGGGTAGCCGTAGGCAACATCGGAGGCATTGCCGCCGCCCACGTTGTAGCGGGCCATGTTCAGGTCCAGTCCTTCATCACCGAAGATGGACTGGTAGAACTGTTCGCGCAGCTGTTTGCCGTATTCCACAGCCTTAGCCTTGGAAGCGTCATCGCCGAGATTGGTGGTGATGGCCGATTCCTCGCCGAGGCTGCCGGTGGCGTTGGCGAACCAAGCCAGCGAGGTGCCCCAGCCATCGAAACTGTTGGCATACCACGGGTTCGGGGTCACGGTAATGGCATCGTTATCAGCCGCATACGCAGTGCCGGCAACCGCAAACGCCCCTCCTCCCACTAGTGTTGCCGCCGCAACCATTGCAGCAAGCGATTTGCTCAGTACCTTCATTGGTCTCCTTAGTGTTCCTGCTATCCGCCTTATACCGGAAAAATCGGCCTTTGCTTCACTGAGCCGGCCTCTTTGCCTGATACATGACCTACGTCGACTCCTTCTTTCGGCGCAGCCAAAATGTTTACGCAAACATTTTGATATGAGCGATTTTATCACAAAACCGTCACCCAGCAAACAACTTCAGAGACCACAAACGACGCACAAAGTCATGAGCCATTCGAATTGCGCTGGCCCAATCGCTACGAATCATATTTGCCGTAGCCCTTAAGTGAATCCCACTGCATCGAGATATCGCGCCCGCTATCCCTTCCGATAACGCCGACCACGCGTGTTGCCTTCAGCAATCAGCTTTCCTTGCGCAACTAAACCGTTTAGGAATTTGCGGACTGTTCTGTTATCGAGCTCTGTTATCTTGGCGAGTTCAGGTACAGTCACATAGTCAACCTCTGTCAAGCGTCGATTCATCGCCGACAGCATCGCTGCCCGCGAATCAATTTCACCCGATGCGGTTGCATCTGCTTTCTTACCATCCACACGTTCCCCGCCAATGAGCCTCGCACCCTCTTCGGCATCTTTCTCAACTACAGATCTCACGCTAGCAAAACCAGAACCATCCACGGTCTTCAGCGCAGGAACAATAGGAATCGTCGCCTCGAATATGTCACCATCGCGGAACTCAGGCTCTCGCTCAGTATATTGCCGGGACGCTCTTATCAGATTCCGCAGTCCGCTACCCAGCTGCTCGGCTATGCCGGTCTGCACAAACACATTAGCGATAATCGGATTCTTTGGCATTGGCGTGAACTCGCCCAGCTTCATTCGACCTTCAAAGAATGAGCGCGAAGCATTAACCGTCCGGATGGATTCATTATCAATGGTGACACGCGCCACCACCGGACTGGAATACTCCCGATGCATGAGGCTGTTTGCCACCAATTCACGGGCGATCATCGTACGCGGGCTCACTCGCTTATCGCCCTTTAACACAAAGCGGTCAGGCAGATTCCGCTCAGTAAATTCACGGAGTTGCTCGTACGAATCGAACAAGTTGGTCCGCACCATAAGTCGGTCATCGTATCGGTCAATATTGTCTCGCCGAACCACGGCATCAGTAATATACGCTGGGCAAACCGAGGAAATGACTTCATCCTTGCCCAAGAGCAGCACTGCAGCAAGATTAAAGCCCTCTTCGCCGGTCGTGTAATCACGATCGTATAGCTTGGCGCTGCGGAACAGTTCTTCGTCAGACATAGTTCCCCAAGGGTGCCCAGCTCGCTGAGCGACCGCCAGCTGCCGCATTCGCGCAATCAGCTCAGGACGCAAATCAAACGGAGTCACGTAACGGAAAATTCGCCGTTCGGAATAGTAGTTCTGCTTGCGAATATACATTTGACTAATCTGGATATCGCTTTCGATGTGTGTATCCACATCAGCAATGCGATCAAACACTGCGCCCTTGAACCGCACAACCGAAGAACTCGGAGCTACCCAAATACGAACAATAATCCGTTCGTCGTACTCGATATGTTCCGTTTCCACCATTGGAGCCGGTTCGAACATCTTACGATTAGACACTACGTTGACAACGTTGCGCTCTATATCACTAACGCGCTTAGAATCGACGCCGAGCACTTGACCGTCATCGTCAACGCCAAGATAAATGCTGCCACCAGAACGATTGGCGAATGAGCATACAGTCTCAAAAGTATCCGTATGAGGCAATTCGCTGCAGCGCTTGAACTCGACCATAGATGATTCACCGGCCTGCAGCACTTGCATAAGTTCATCCTGCGTCATCGCATTCCGCCCTTCATAGCGATAATTCATACATTAGGACATGGCACTTATCGTATTTTAGCATCTAATTAGTACATTAGGACATTGTTTTATGTCCTAATGTACTAATTAGGCGGCTAATTGTACTAATAATTGCACACTGATGTACTAATCCGATGATCGAATGCACTAATTGTCCGCGCAAATGCACTAATCGGATGACCGAATGTATCAATGAGACCTATAGGCAGCCGATTGGCTGACGATCAGCCCAGTCATTGGCTATCGGCCGCTAGCCAGTCAGCCGCCAACAGCCAACAGCCACCCAACTAATAGCCGCCAGCCAATCAGCCCGTCCAATCACTCCTTGTGTTCCAGTGCGGCCTTCAAATCGCGGCTACGGTAGCGTTCGCGCAGCATCGAGAATCCACCGAAGCCCACAAGCCACACCAGGCCGGCAATCGCGGAATTGCGCGTATCGTCCGCAAGGAACAACGTCAGGTAGATGAACACGAAGAACACGATTGCCACCGTATTGAGCACCTTCCAAGCGGGCATGACGAACCCGTCCGGAATGAAATCAGCGGAGCGACGGTACTTGCGGTGTGCCATCAGCGTCAGGATGTAGATGAACAGGAACACCGCGGAGCTGGCGGACGAGAACAGCACGAACGCTCCGGACACGCCGGGGATGGCGTTGACGATCGGCGACAGCAGTATCAGCGCCGCGGACACCAGGATGGCGCGGGCCGGCACCTTGCGATCGGACACCTGACCGAGCTTGTTGAGCGTCGGGTTCGGCGACACCTCGGACAGCTGGTACAGGTGGCGGCCAGCCGAGTACAGCAGCGAGTTCAGCGCGGAAGATGCGGCGGTAATCACCACGAAGAACACCAGCGCAGACGCCCAATTCAGCCCGGCATACTGGAACATCATAATGAACGGGGATGCGAAGGAGCCGTCCTTGTTCGGCTTGAACGAGGTCCACGGCACAATGCACATGATGGCCACCAGTGCGCCTACATAGAAGATGAGCACGCGCACGATAATCTCGTTGATGGCCTTGGGCAGCACCTTGCGCGGATTCTTGGTCTCGGAGACGGTGACGCCCACGAATTCAATCATCTCGTAGGCGAAGAACACCATCTGGAAGCTCATGAGGAAGGCCATCCAACCGTTCGGCGCGAACGAGAAGTTGGCGAACAGGTTGTCGAATCCGGCGTGGCCGGCCGGGCTCACGTGGTCCACGCCGTGAATCTGCACGGCTGGGTAATGGTAGCCGATCACGATCATGACCACGGCGGTGGCGATCATCGCGCAAATCAGCGTGATCTTGATCATCGAGAACCAGAATTCCACCTCGCCGAACACCTTGACGGCAATCAGGTTGATGGAGACCAGCGACACCAGGAAACACAGCTCGATCAGCCATTTCCAATGGGTCAGGTCGATGCCGAACGTGTCGAAGAAGGTGATGAAGTACGTGGAGACGGCCGTGATCTCGGTCATGCCCAGCAGCACGAGCGCGGCCCAATACGTCCAGCCGGCGAAATGCCCCCACCCGTTGCCAAGGTAACGGGTGATGAAATTGATGAAGGTGTGCTGGCTGGGGTCACGGTACATCATTTCGCCGATGGCGCGCATCAGGAAGAACATGATGACACCGACCAGAATGTACACGAAGATGATCGAGGGGCCGGTTAGCGAGATTGACTTGCCCGAGCCCAGGAACAGGCCGGTGCCGATGGTGCCGCCAATGGCGATGAACTGCACGTGGCGATTGCTCAGGCCACGCTCCATCTCGTTGGTCTGGTCCAGGCTTTCGACAGACTTGAGTTTGCCCGTAGCCTGCCGTGTACCACCATTCACATTCGTATCGGCCATACTGATTTCATTTCTCTTCTCTGCCGCCCGATTGTTACGTACCGGACGCGATACTCGTTCAAAACAAGTTCAGACTGTATCACCGAAATATGTCGCGAAAACCGCTCAGCTCAAGAATACATGCGATGATACTGTAAATATTCAGCCAAAAAAGTTCAATTCACCAACACCTAATTGAACTTCTACCTCTATTCCACGGACTTGAGCGAGCTGACCGGGTCTACGCGATCGAGCACTGGGTTGGTGAACAGCTGCACCAGCAGCGCGAACGCCAGCGTCGCCACCACGGCAATCGCATAGCTGTACCAGTGCACTTCCACTTCGAAATACAGCGACGGCATATTCAACGCAGCAGTCAGTAATCCGCCTATCCACCTGCCAAGCGGCAGACCAACCACCACACCCATACCGGTCAATATCATCATCTCGCGGTTCACGTAGTTGTGCACCTCGCGGTCATAGAAGCCCAGCACCTTCAGTGTGGCCATCTCGCGGATGCGTTCGGACACGTTCGTATTGGCCAACGTAAACAGCACCACCAGCGCCAGGCCGCCGGCGAGCCCCACAATCAGCGCCACCACGGCACCCATCAAATCGAACTTAAACGTGGCGGCCAGATGCGCACAGCTCACGGTCTTGAGCACCGACGATTCCTCGCCCAACCGATCCGCATATTCGGCCTGTTCGGTCTCGGAACCTTTCAGCTTGGCGAGCATCGCGTTCCACGTCAAGGTCGAGGCAGTGCCATCTCCCGAAGCCGAAGACGTCACACCGCCGGCCGCAAACTTCTGGTCGTACAGTCGCTCACTGATGTACACATCAGAGCCAATAAGATTGCGCGTCACGGCCGTGACCTGCACCTTGGCCCGGCTGCTACCGCCATTGCCCAGCGTGACGGTGTCGCCGGCATGAATATTCAGCGAGTTGGCGGCGGACTGCGATACAATCACGCCACTATCGTCCAGCGCTACAGTGCCGCCACCCGCTTTGCCGAAGATATTGGGCAGCCCAAACCATCCATCATCGCCAGCTTGTTCCAGCGTGACCATATCGTTCAAGATATTCAGCGAATCGTTGGGCACGGTCATCAGCTGCACGGTTTCGCTTTCCTGCGCCGCATTGCTCATCTCGCCACTATCCACGCGCAGATTCAGCGTTTCGGTGGTTTGGCCATCTTGTGCCACCTGCTTGCGCATCGCGGTGGCGTCATCGTCATTGGCCACGACCATCAGGTCGTACTGGTAGATCTGCTCGTATTGTTTGACGCCAATCGTGTCGACGGTGTCATTAATCGCAAATCCGCAGATAATCAACGCTGTGCAACCGGCCACGCCACCCACGGTCATAATCAAGCGCGACTTGAATCGGAAGATATTGCGCGCGGTGACTTTGCCGAGGAAGTTCAGCCGGCTCCATACCGGGCGAATCCGCTCCAGCAATATGCGAGCGCCCGCTTTCGGTGCCTTCGGCCGCATCAACGCGGCGGGCGTGTGCCGTATCTCCTCGCGACAGGCGAGCGCGGTGGCCACGCCCACGCCGACCACGAACAGCACGATGCCGGCCGAACCGTACAACCAGTCGTATTCGAGTCGCACACCGGGCAATATATACAGTCCCTCAATCACCACCAGCAGGAATGCCGGGATGCCAAGGAATCCGACCAGCAGACCGATGCCGCCGCCGACCAAGCAGGCGAGCAACGCGAACAGCAGATACCGGCTGGACACGGCGAGTCCGCCATAGCCGAGTCCAAGGTAGGTGCCGATAAGTCCGCGGTCTTCCTCGACCATGCGGGTCATGGTGGTCAGGCTCATGAGCACGGCGACCAGCAGGAACACAATCGGGAATGCGCGGCCGATGGATTCGATGGAACTGACGTCTGATTTGAGCGAGCTGAATCCGTCGATCGAAGCGCGTGTCTGCACATACCAACGTGCGTTGGCCACATCGTCGATGCGCCGTTGCTGCTTGGCGAATTCGCTTTCCGCTTCGCTTCGCTTCGCATCGAGTTCAGACTGCGCATCATCCAGTTTCGCCTTGCCGTCCGCGAGCTGTTGTTCGCCTTCTTCCAGCTGCCGCTCGCCTTCTTCGAGCTGCTGCTTGCCGCTGGCCAGTTGGGCGGCCTGCGCTTCAAGTTGCGCCGACTGGGTTTCGAGGGTTGCGGCATTCGCTTCGAGTTCCGCGGATTTGGTATTGAGCTGTGCCTCTCCTGCAGCCGCTTCCTGTTCCTTGGCGGTCAGTTGCGCGTTCTGCTGGTCCAAGGTGGATTGTGCGGGGGCAATGGTTTCGTTTAATGTGCGCTGCAAATCGGCTTTCTGCTGGGTCAGACTGTCTCGCTGCGTTTGCAGTTCCGTTTGCTTGGCGGCCAGCTGTTGCCGCAGCTCACTGATTGACGGCACTTCAGGCAGGGTAATGCCAAGGCGCGCGAGCAGTTGCTTGATGGCCTGCCATGTGGGTGAGTTGAAGTCGATATTCGGGTCAAGTTGCGCCAGTAGATTGTCGGCCTGTTGAATCATGGACAGCATCTGATCAATTTGTGCCACGCCTTGGTCGATTTGGGTAATGCCCTGTTCGATTTTCGTGCGATTGGCAGTCAGTTCCGTTTGCGCCGCATCGAGCTGTTTGCGAGCCGAGGTGAGCTGCGCTTTGCCCGATTCGAGCTGGGTGCGCGCTTCGGCTATCTGCTGGCGACCTTGCGCGATCTGTTGACGGGCCGATGCAATCTGCGCACGTCCATCGGCGAGCTGCCGTTCGCCATCGGTAATGGTTGTCCTGTTGTTCTCCAATTCGGTACGGCTATCTTGCAATGTCGTTTTGTTGGCTTCCAGCTCGGCCCAGTTGTCGTCGATCTGCTTCTGGGCTTCGTCCAGCTGCTCGTTGGCCTCGTCTTTGGCATCATCCAGTTTGCGCTGCGCGCTGGAGACGATCTGTTGACGACGGGCTTTCTGGCGTGTGGTCTGTATCTGATGTTCGATACGGTCGGCCACGGTTTTGACGGCTTCATCGTAGGCATCGGAAAACGTGTCAAAATCGGACGCACCAGTGACGGCAACCGATATCGCAGTGTATATATTGCCGGTCACGCCGTCGCTGGGTGCAAAGAACGTATAGTCCTCGGATGAGGTGGACCGGAAGGAGGTCATGCCCGAATAGCCGTCTGGATTGTTGAGGTCGCGCGGGTCAAGTACGACGCCGGTGATGGTGAGTTTCGTGGGGAACTGCGGGGATTGCTCGGCGTCGGCGTCCGTATTGGCGGCGGACTTCGCATCGGATGCCGAGGCATTGGCGGCGACACCTACCGTATCGGCATTATTGGAATCGTCAGTCTCCGTGGCCGCTACCGATATGACGGATGAAGAGGTGTCTTGTGGCGTCACAGTAATGGTGCCGCCAATCTTGAGTCCGCTATCGTTCAGGAATTGCTGCGTAACCGCCACTTCGCCGGCCTTGTTCGGCAGTTTGCCCTGCCGTATGTACGGCTGATCAAGCCCTTCGGTACCGATTTCCTGCATGGTCACGGTTTTCTTGGTGCCGTCCACCAACGTGGTCACCGTCTGAGAACGTTCGGGCTGCACGGTTTGCACACCGTCGATTCGGCGCAGTGCCGTTGCATCATCATCGGTCAGGCCGTATGTGGATAGCACCTGCAGGTCATGCAGTCCCTGCTGATCGTAAAAACGACCGGCCGCCAGAAAAGCATCGCGGCATCCGGCGTAGATGCCGGTCAGCACGGCCACGCCAAGCAGCGTGATGACGGCGATCGAGACGAACCTCTTCCAGCTGCGCAGCCAGCAACGCAACGTATCTTTGGCAAATACCGCAGAAACGCCCGCTCCTCGACCGCCGCTATCGTCGAGGTTCCGCCGTTTCACAGAATGTTTCACAAATCGCCTCGCTTGTTTCACGGGGCGTTTCACAGAGTGTCTTGCAGTGAGCATCGCCAATCACCTACCATTCGATATCGGCGATGGGCTGCGGCGTTGCGTTGACCTCCTCGCTGGTCACCTTGCCGGAGCGGAAGCGAATCACTTTATGAGCCATCGGTGCAAGCGCGGAATTATGCGTGATGATCATCACGGTCATGCCTTGCGTTTGGCAAATATCCTGCAGCAGCTGCAGTACTTCCTTACCGGTCTCGTAATCGAGCGCACCGGTCGGCTCATCACACAACAGCAGCTTCGGCTTTTTGGCAATCGCGCGGGCGATGGATACACGCTGTTGTTCGCCGCCGGACAGTTGCGCTGGGAAGTTCCCCATGCGCTCCCCCAACCCGACCTTGTACAAGGTTTCCACCGGGTCGAAATGGTCGGGGCAAATCTGTGAGGCAAGCTCCACGTTTTCCAGCGCGGTAAGGTTCGGCACAAGATTGTAGAACTGGAAAACGAAGCCGATGTCGTTGCGCCGGTAGGTCACCAGTCCCTTTTTCCGCAGGCCCGTAATATCGCGCCCGCCGACCACTACGCGGCCGGTTGTGGCGGTATCCATGCCGCCCAGAATGTTCAATGCCGTGGTTTTGCCGGCACCGGACTGTCCCAGAATCACGCTTAATTCGCCTTGTTCGGCGGTAAAGCTGGCCTCGTCGAGCGCGCGAATCACACTGCTACCAGAAGGATATTCCTTGACCACATGGTCGAATTCGATATACGCCATCGCACACCTCCAACGCGCTCGTGGCAGCCACCTAGCCCCATAGGCCCCGCCAAAACTTCCTGCTATACTCAAGTAAAACAACACTGTGTCGGTTCTGCAACCAACAGTTGGATTGTGGGTTGTCGGAATTTGGGGAGAAGGCCATGGCCAAAGAATTGACGGAAAGCCGCCGCACCCGCTACACGAGACGTGCCATGCAGGACGCGCTTATCGAGTTGCTGCGCAATCAGCCGCTCGGCTCCATCACCGTTAAAGCGTTGTGCGAGCGGGCCGATGTGAATCGTTCCACGTTTTACGCGCATTATGCGAGCATCGAGGAACTGCTGCACGACATTGAAGACGAAACCATGGCCTGGGTCACCACCGCACTCGAACAGCTACTCGCCCAGCCAGATTCTGCCGGCATCGAGCATGTTATTGAGCGCATCTGCCAGTACATTGCCGACAATCGCAAGCATCTGCAGGTATTGATGAGCCCGAAAGCGGATATCGGCTTCCAGCAGCAGCTGCTGGGATTGATTTACAGCCAGCGCGGCGTAGGCGAACAGTTGCAATCTTCGGCGGGTTACCCAGCCGAGGCGCAGATGCGTATGCGATTCGCCGTGTCCGGCAGCATTGGGCTTTTGCAATATTGGCTCGCCACCGATCTCGCGGCCTCTCCCGAATCGGTGTCCCACACCATCTTCACCATGTGTATGCCTGCCACGCAGTGAGCACAGTGAATTCAGTGAACTCAGTGAAGCGTGCGGTTTCATAAGCATCGCTCGCTATAGCTTCGCCTGCTCACCGGCCGCGCCCACGCCCGCGCTTGCGATAGCGCACAAATAGACGATTGACCATTTCTGAGACGATACGGCGGCATAGAATAACGAACGTTGCGCATCGCGGCAAGCCCCGCGTGCGCCAAAACCCAAGAAATGTGAAAGAAGGGCACAATGAGTACTGCTGATGCGCCTAAGAAGCCGTGCGAAACCGACGACGTGCCGGTGCCGGCCACGCTGCGCAAGTCATTGAAAAACCGCCACATCCAGCTGATTGCGCTGGGCGGCGCCATCGGAACCGGCCTGTTCTATGGTTCCAGTGAATCCATCGCGCTGGCCGGCCCCTCGATTCTGCTCGCCTACTTGGTTGGCGGCCTCGCGATTTTCGCGATTGTGCGTGCACTGTCTGAAATGTCCGTTGAGGATCCGAAGGCGGGCGCGTTCAGCTACTATGCCACCCGCTACTGGTCCAAGCGCGCCGGCTTTATTTCCGGCTGGAACTACTGGTTCAACTACATCCTCGTCTCGATGGTGGAGCTATCAGTGGTGGGTTCGTTTGTGAACTACTGGTTCCCGGCGATTCCGACATGGGTGTCGGCGGCCGTGTTCTTGGTGATCATCTGCGCCGCCAACCTGCTGGGCGTCTCTAAATTCGGTGAGTTCGAGTTCTGGTTCGCCATCATCAAGATTGTGGCCGTGATCGCCATGATTATCGGCGGCCTGGCCGTCATCATCTTTGTCCTGCCCACCGCATCCGGCGTGCGCGCAAGCTTCGCGAACTGGTTCACCGTGGGTAACGGCTTCTTCCCGAACGGCCTGATGGGGCAGAATTCCGACGGTTCCTGGACCGGCCTGCTGATGGCACTGGTTGTGGTGATGTTCAGCTTCGGCGGCACCGAGCTCATCGGCATCACCGCCGGCGAAACCGAGGATCCGAAGACCACGATTCCGCGCGCCACCAATGACATTATCTGGCGAATTCTCGTGTTCTACATTGGCGCGCTCGGCGTAATCATGGCCGTAATACCGTGGAACACCATCGGCGGAGACGATGTTCCCAGCCCGTTCGTGCAAATCTTCGATTCCGTGGGCATCCACGCGGCCGCCGGCATCCTCAACTTCGTGTGCCTGACCGCTGTGATGAGCGTCTACAACTCCGGCCTGTACGCCAACTCCCGCATGCTGTATTCGCTGGCCAAACAAGGCAATGCACCCGCGTATCTGGGCAAGCTCAACGCTAAGGGCGTGCCGGTGGCCGGCGTGCTGACGTCCGCCGTGATCACCGCCATCGCCGTGGTCGTGGTGTTCGTGTGGCCTGAGTTCGCGTTCAACTATCTGATGTCGATTGCCACCATCGCCGGCATCATCAACTGGACGATGATCATGTTCACCGAAATGAAGTTCCGTAAGGTGGTCGCCGCGGGCGGCGCTCCCGAGGATTCCGAACTGGCCGGCAAGTCCGGCAAGGAAGCGCTCGACGCGATTCACTTCAAGCTGCCGTTCGCTAAGGTGACCCCGTGGGTGGTGTTGGCGTTCTTGGCACTGGTGGTGGTGCTCATGTGCTTCTCCGCCAGCTACCGCGTCGCCGTTATCGCCGGCGTGATTTGGCTCGCCATTCTCTTCGCCGCCTACCAGATCACTCAGGCGAAGCGATAAGCCCCCTATTGCAAAAAACTCTCACTGAGGGATGCCCAGCGAGAGTTTTTTGCAAAATCAGGCCACTCGTTGCAAATTTCTCTCACTGACTAAGCGTCAGTGAGAGTTTTTTGCAATTGGGGTCAGATTTGACGCTTGCGCCAGATGATGAGGGCAGCGCCAGCGGCGGCTAGGAGGGCCATGAGGGCTACTGCGCCGAGGATGGCGGCACCGGTGTTGGCGGTTTCGTCGGCCTTGGGCTGTTCGGCGGTGGGCTTGGCCACGTTGACCGCATCCCAGACCAGCGAATCGTCAGCGAACTGGACAGCGAACTTCGTGGCGCCCAGCTTCAGGTCGGCGGGCACAGTCACCACCACAGTGCCGTCCTTGGAGACGGTCACACCGGAGGCGACCAGCACGGCCTTGCCGTTGGAGAAGGCGTACACGTTCACCGTCTTGCCTGCGAATGCCTTGCCCACGTTCAACGTCAGCTTGGCACCCGGCTTTATGGATTCGGCGGTGATGAGGTCGTCCACATGGTTCGCGTCAGTCAGATCCTTCTCTGCCGGGGCGGGCTGCTCCGGCTTGCTCGGCTGCTCAGGCTGCTCTGGCTCGGTGGTGGTCTTCTTGGTGACGGTCACCGCGACGGAAGCGGACTTGGTGGCGTCTTCGGTAGACGTGGCGGTAATAGTTGCATTACCTTCAGCCACGGCCTTGACGTTGCCGTTCGCATCCACGGTTGCGATCTTCTCGTCGGAGGAGGTCCAGGTCACGGTCTTGGCGATATCACCGGTCACCGTCACGTCGGCGGTGAGAGTCGCTTCGCCGCCAACCTTGAGCTCCAGCTTGCCGTCCTTGACCTCGCTACCTGTGATGGCGACGGAATCAACGGAAGGTGCCGGAGGAACGACCGGGTCGGTAACAGTCACGGTGATGGAAGCGGTCTTGCCGCCTGCGGTCGCGGTTACTGTTGCGGTGCCAGCCTTGACGGCCTTCACGAGACCGGTCTTGTCAACGGTCACGGCATCGCCCTCGACCGACCACGAGACCGCAGCATCATCTGCATCCGTCGGAGTGACAGTAGCAGTGAGCTTCACGGACTTGCCGGTTTCCAGAGCCAACTTGCCTTCAGCCACACCGTCGCCGAAAATGGCGATGGACTCGACCGGTACAGTCTTCTTGACCAGCTTGACCGTGTAGGTCTCGGTGGTCTTGCCGTCTGCGGCGGTGACGATGACCGTCACCACACCGTCATTGACGTTCACCTTGGCAGTGGCGCCGGAGTCGTTGGCCTCAAATACCACATCCGAAGCCTTAACAGCGGTCGGATCATCAACGGTCAGCGAAGCACCGTCCTCAGTAGCGGCAGCCGCAAGGTCAACTGTCTGACCGGCCACGGTGAGGGACTTCAGCGTGGCATCGCTGGACGGAGTCGGAGTCGGCTCGTCACCCTTGTCCGGGTTGAAGAGATCGGCGGCGGTGACGGCACGGTTCCATACCTTGAAGTTGTCGATCTGACCACCGAAGTACGGGTCGTTATAGAACGACTTACCGAGGTAACCGGCAATGTTGTTTGTGCCAACAAAGTCGGCGGCGGTCAGCGTGGTCGAGACCTGCTTGATCAGTTCGCCGTCAAGGTAGTAGGCAATGGACTTACCGCCCTTAACCACCACATCCACGTGAACCCACGTGTTCTTGGCCGGAGTGGAACCGGCAAGCTGAGTCTGGGTACCGGACTTCGAGGCCTCGACTCGTGTATTGGAACCACAGGAGACGATGTTCACCAAATAATCCTTGGTGTCCTTGCCCAACGCCCACGGGTAGATGCAGGTGTTGTTGCCGTCCCACTGGTAGTCGGCGGAAATGGTGATGTCCTTCTGGCTGGCATCAATCAGGCCGGCCGGAATCTGCACGTACGGAGACGCGGAGCCCTTGTCACCACCGGTCAGGGTGAGCGCCTTGCCATTGTCGGCATGGTCGCTTGCCGATGCGCCATCGTTCACGACCTTACCGTCGAGCTTGTCGCCTGCGGTACCAGTGTTGTCGATAGTGCCGTCCTTGACGATGGTGTCCGTGTCGAAGGTGTACTCAAGCACCGGATCACTGGCGGCGGGCACAGTGGCGTCGCCACGCACGATCTGCACCGAGTAGTGCTTCACGGCCTTGTGATCCTGCGCGTAGGAAGTGATTTCCACAGTGGTCACGTCGTCGGTCAGCGCGATGGTGCGGGCCTTGGTGTCATCGATGATGATGCCATCGACCTTGACGTAGGCACCGGCATCCTTCACGCCGATGGTGGCATCGACGGACTCAGTACCGGCCGGAACGGTGAGCGTGTACTGGGTCTTGGAACCATCGAAGGTCGGGTCAAGAGTGCCCTTGTCGAAGGAAAGCGACTTCAGCGAGGCATCGGTAGACAACGCCGCAGCGTTCTGCATGCGCACGCCGTATACGCCGCCGACGAGACCGCCGGTGGACTTGAACAGCACGCGCACCTTGCCGTCCTTGGCCTCGGCAATCAGGTCGGCGGGCAGTTGCTGGACATCCCAGTAGAAGGCCTTCAAGCCCTTGTTCTCGATCGTGACGGTGTAGGTCTTCGCGTTGGCGGAGACCTCGCCCTTCGAGTTGTCGGCGACCGGGGTCGGATCCACGATCATGCTGAACGTGCGGCCCGCATCGGCGGACTGGTACTGGACGCTCAGGTAGTTCTTGGCATCGGCCTCGGTGTTCACCTTGAGATCGTAGCTGAACCAGCCGTCGGCCTTGGCGTCACGGTACTGCTTGTCCTCGTAGGTGCCGGCGTTGGAGTCGTCGGACTTAGCGGCGTTGTGGGCGAGCTCCTGCTGGAACTCGTTGTCGAAGGCGTCAACCGCGTCGATGATGATCGACTGGGTTGCAGCGTCGGTCTTCTTCTTGAAGATGTTGTTCTGGTAGGTTTCGGAATCGACCTCGGCCATATCCCAGTAGATCGCGTACGTGGTCTTGTACGTGGAGTAGTAGGGTTGGAGCGTGAGGTCGGCGGCGTCACCGTCAACATTGGCGAACTTGAAGCTCAGGGTTTCGCGGTTGCCGGTGTTCGGATCGTCGGTACGCACGAGGTTGCTGCCTTCGGACGCGTCCTCCTTGATGCCCTTGAGCCAGTCAGTGACCGAGCCAGAGGTCGGGATGACCGCAGCCTTGGCGTTGGCCTCGGAATCGTAGTTGGCCACGCGCACCTTGACACCACCGTAGGAGTAGTTCGTCTTGTAGTTGGTATCGGTCAGCGCACCGGCGAGTACGACCGGGCCGTACTGGAAGGCGACCCAATCCTTGTTGTCGGCGGCATCGATGGCCTGCAACTTAGCGGGCAAGGTGTAGGTAATCTTGGCGCCATCCTTGATGGCGACCGTCACCCAACCGTTCTCGTCCTTAGTCAGAGCCTGCTCAGTACCGTCAACAACGAGCTTCACACCATTGGTGATGGCCCAGTCCGGCACGCGCAACTTGAGGTTCGCGGAACCGGTACCGGAGACTTCGAACGTGACGTCCTCGGTTTTCGGCACATTGGCGGTCTGCGTGATGGTCAGGTTGTGGCGTGTGTCCGTGTAGGTGGACGACCAGAACATATTCACGTAAACATTGTTCTCGTCGGTGAAGTAGAAAGAATCGTTGAGCTTGGCGAAGTTCTCGATACCGGTACCCTGGCAGCACCAATACTCGCCAATCGCGCCGCCGAACCAGTCGGCGTCGTAGTCGGTGCCGGTGATGCCGAATACCTTCGGGTAGCCGGCCTTCATCGGCTGGAAGTACGTGGTCATACCGGTTTCCGGGTTCTGGGAGGCCACGATCGCGTTGATGAACGTGTGCTCGTAGTACTCGGAGTACTTGGAATCCTTGGTCACCTGGAACAGGATGCGGGCCAGCTTGAGCATGTTGTACTCGTTGCAGGTCTCCACGGTGGAGAAGTTGCGGTAGCCGCCGTTCTGGTCGCCGTTCTGGGTGGCGTCCTTCCACAGTTCACCGGCCACGTGGAAGTGCTCGGACTGCGAGTTGCCGCCGTTCACATAGGTGTGATCCTTCACAACGATATCGAAGAAGTTCTGCGCAGCCTTCAGGTACAGGCTGGTGAGCTTGCCTTGCTCGTCGGCGGAAAGGCTGTTGTACAGGTCCTCATCCTCGGTGTAGGCCACGTATCGCTGCATGGCACCGGTGAGCTTCGGAATCGTGGTGTTGGCGTGCAAGCCGTTGAGCGGATCCTGGCCATTGGCGAGCTTCTGGAACAGCGCGGTCTCATCGAACAGGTGCGCGGCCGTGAGCACGGTCTGCTTGTCGGATGCATCGGCGATTTCGGCGACCTGATAGAGGGCGTCATTCATGCCGCCGTATTCAGTGCGCAGCATGTCGGTGGAGGCGTGTGCGGACTTCCAGTTGACAACCCACTTGGCGAAGTCGACCGCGGCGGCCTTGGCGGTTTCGCGAGTTTCAGCGTCGGTGGAGTAGTCGTATGCCTGCACCATGCCGGCCTCAACCTTGTGCAGGTTGTAGAACGGCACGATCAGGCCGCCGCCACCGTTCGGCACCACGCTCGCGGAGAATGCGGGGAAGAAACCAGCGTTGGCGGTGTCCTTCTTGGCATAGGCTTCCTGCGCCTCACGGATGCCCTTGACTACAGCAGTGAGGTTTGCGGAGAGCTGGGCCTTCTGATCAGCCGTGGCAAAGGTGGAGCGCTGCGCCTGCGAGGCCGCGGAAATCCAGTGACCCACGAAGTGACCGGTGAAGCGTCCCGGTTTGCTGCTGCCGTCAGGGTTGCGGCTCTCGTCCGGGCCGTTCTCCCAACCGCCGTAGTTCTTCGCGCCCTTGGTGTCGAGACCGGCCTGTGCACGGAACTCGACCAGCAGACGGTCCGGCTCAAAGCTCAGCAGATACTCGACTTCCTTCTTACCGGCGTTCTGCAGGTATTCGTCGGCTACGGTGACGTTCTCCATGCCCTGCTCGGAGAGGTAGTTCTTAAGGTATTGCACGTCGTGTCCACCACCGTTTTCGGTCTGCGCTGGCACGGTGACGGTCACGGTTTTGGAAACGGCCTTGGAGCCGTAGGAGGCAGTGACGGTAATCTTTGCGGTGCCATCGGCCTCGCCCACAGCCGGACGGGTTACGACACCCTCATTGGAGATAACCGCTTCGTTATCGGAAGCGTACGTCAGCGTTGCACCATTGGCCGCTTCAGTGTTGAAGGTCAGGTTGGAGGTTGCCGAAGTAGCGATATTCACCTTGTCGAGCGCGGCCTGAGCCAGCGTGGTAGCGTCAAAACTCTTGTCACCGACCTTGACTTCACGCTCCGCATCGGCGGTGTTGGCCACGGTATTCCACAGTTTCACGTCATCCAACATACCGGTGAGCTGGCCACCGGAAGCATGGGCACCATTCCAGCCGATGTACTTGGTGGTGTCGTCGGCCACGATGGTGCCGGCAGAAGCGGTGTTATCAGAGGCAGCAGTCTGCGCCTCACCATTGATGTAGAACTTCGCGGTCTTGGTCTTGGCATCGAACGTGACCATCACATGGGTCCACGTGTTCACAGGGAAGACATCCGCGCGCTTGCCTGACAGGTTGAATTCGAGCGGCTGGCCGGAGCCGGAGCCGCCGGAGCCCACGCCGACCGACAGCACGAGCGGCTTAGTATCAGAATTGGAACTCAGGTACCAACCGTTTTCGTTGTACTTGCCCTTGCCCCACATCAGAATCTGCTCGCCGGTCATCGTCTTGCTAGGGTTCCACCAGAACGAGAGCGACAGGCTTTCCGGCTGGAGCTTCTGGCTTGCGCCAAGGCTGAGCGCGCCTTGGCTCAGCGTAATGGCCTTGCCATCCACGCCGTCAACATAGGTGGCGGTGCCCTTATATTCGGTGACGGTGTTTGCAGCGGCACTGTTGTCGGTCAGGTTGCCGTCGAAACCGAGATCGAGCACCTTGTTAGTATCACTTGTGGCCGGCTGAATGCTGGAGTCCACTTCTGCAGCCCCAGCCGTTCCCGCAGTCATGAGCGTGAACACCATCGGTATTGCAGCTACCGCCGCAATACCTTTGCGCCACGCGCCTTTCCCTTTATCGATAGTTCTCATACGTTGAGAGCCTCTCCTACTTTGACCCCATTGTTATCAAATTGTTATCAGGCTGGATGCTGCGTCCATCGAACACAACAGCGGCGGCTCCTTCCACCGCCCAACCCAATATGCACCCGCATCACTGTGGGGAGCGTGACACCAAGCCAAAAACCCACGAAACACAAGAGATTCGCAGAATCCCAGCGCAGCATCAGCACACTGTGTAAGTGTTTATGCATTATACCGTTAGCGCTCACTGAAATACAGACAGGGAGGCAGGGGGTATCCGTCGAAGCAATTTCCGCACATCACATCTGTGCGTTTGGACAGCATATACCGCATAAACCATATCGGACATACCATTGATTCTTCTCTGCCAGACCGGCGACCCTCTCATAAGCCGGTCTTCTTCGCGCAGCTCACGCGATTTTCGCTTATGCACCGACGTGTGGCATGCAGTTCGCTCTGCTTGCCACACACTAGCAGCCACTGACCGACACCGACAACGAATCTCAATACGGACTTGCGAGCCAATCGAGTCGCTGCAATGAACACGCAATCGCGCCGCCGAGGCAACCTGAAAATCTCAAACACAACGTCAAAAGATGACAGAGTACGAAATCTACAGCTACGAAGCGTTTCGCCGCAAATACGAGGACGAAATACGCATCGTGGAACGCGCCGAAGCCGATGACCTCAACCAAGACTCCCTACTGCGGCATGAACTCGCGCTCAAAAGTGAGCGCCCACATTTTGCGCGGATGGACGAATCACACATTCTGGAACTCACCAGCGTTTTGCGGAACGGAAAGCCGACACTAGCCGGGATTATGCTATTTTCCACGTATCCACAGGCATTCTTCCCTCAGTTATCTATCATCGCAACGCGAATCCCCGGCACGCAAATCGGCGATACAAGGCCAAACGAAGAACGGTTCATCGACAATGCTCGCATTGAGGGGCCGCTTGACGAACAGCTGCGCGGAGCCATCGCCTTTATACGCAAGAATATTCGCACAACAACTATCATCTCTCCCGAAAACGGCGAAAGAATGGATGCCGCTGAATATCCAATTGAGGCCGTCCGCGAATTGATATTAAATGCACTCATACACCGTGACTACAGCATCCACACACAGGGTATGCCGATACAGCTGCAGATTCTCGACGATCGTATGACCATCATCAATCCCGGTAGCCTATATGGAAGGCTCACCATCGATCAGCTTGGCACTATTCAACCAGATACACGCAATCCAGTTATCGCAAATGCGCTGGAGGTTCTACGAGTGACGAAGAATCGTTATTCTGGTATCCCCACCGTACGCAGACTTGCTTCAGAAACGGGAATGGCCGCTCCATTATTCGAAAACACTCGTGGAGAGTTCAGAGCCACGTTGTATTCGCCTCTCGCCCGAACTACGTTGCCATCCGTTATGAGTCACGAAGCGTTCAACCGACTGGACTATCAGGCAAACGGTCAGAGGCCTAATTCCCGGCGCAGAATCCGGCCCGAAGAGCGTAATGCCGCAATTCTGCAATTCTGTGCAACACCGAGAGCCCGCCGACAAATCGCAAACTTCATTGGGCTGGATAGCACTGCATATGCAATGCGCACTTATGTGCAACCATTGGTCGTACCTGGTCAACTTGTTCTAGGCTTGCCCGACAAACCGCAGAGCAGTAACCAAACCTATCGCACTGCATAGCCGTAACAAGCGCCCCCAACGCCAGATAGGTATGAGCCCTAAGGCCCAATTGCAAAAAACTCTCACTGAGGAGTGCTCAGTGAGAGTTTTTTGCAAATGAGGGGTCAGATACGGCGCTTGCGCCAGATGGTCAGGGCAATACCGGCGGCGGCGAGGACCACCACGGCACCAGCCACGCCGAAGACGGCGACACCAGTGTCGGAGATGACGGCACCCGGCTTCTTGCCATCAGCGGAGACCTTCACGAGGGCCTTGCGGGCCTCGGTCAGGTGACGAATCGCATCCTGGACCTCGGTGGAGGTGGCGTTCTCCTTGGCGAGCACCTTCTTCGCTTGGGCCAGCGCATTGGCGTAGGCCTTCCACGAATCGGCGGTGTAATCGTCCTGGTTCAGCTTCTCGGCTTCGGCCTTGGCAATGGCGTCTTCGAGCTGCTTGAGCTCTTCCTCAGTGGCCAGATCGGGATCCGGAGTCGGCGTCTCGTCGGCAACGACCTTCACGGTGAACGTGGCGGTCTTGGTCGAATCGGCCACAGACTGCACGGTCACGGTCACCTTGTCGGAGGCCTTCGAGGAGTCGAAGCCGAGCAGCTCGTACTCATCGGCGGCGAGCTCACGGGTGGTGGAGCCGCCGTTGCCATCGGCCACGGTCGCGGTGACGACCAGACCGGCAACGTCGAGCGCTTCACCGACCTTGTACTCGGCCTTGGCGGGCTGCGCGGTCACGGCGATGGAGAGGATCGTGCCTGCGGCCGGGTGCTCCGGCTCGGGCTGGCTCTCCTCCAACGCATTCTGCGCGTCGGTCAGGGCCTTGGCGGCGGCATCGACATCAGCCTGAGACAGGCCGGAGTCAAGGAAGGTCTGCTTGGCCGTCTTGGCTGCGGCGAGCGCATCCTCGAATGCCTTCCAGCTGGCCTCGGTGTAAGCAGAGCCATCGGTGCCGAGCTTGTCGGCCGCTTCAATCGCGCCATCAAGCGCCGTCGTATCGGCCATCTCAATGGACACGCCTTCGTCGGTCGGGTGAATGGTCTGCATCAGGCCGTCCGCGTCGAAGGTGATCTCGTCGATGGCGGTTTCACGGTGGTAGCCGAGGCCGGAGGTGAACACGCCGAGCGGCGTGTAGTGGCGATGGTAGGCCATGAGCCAACGGTCGTTGCCGTCCGCGTCGGTCACATGCACGTCGGACTGGTGCGCGGTACCTTGCAGGTTCTTGGAGGAATCCTTCTGCAGCAGCACACCCTTGTAGGTGATGGTGCCGTCGATGGAATCGGAGACGCCGTACCTCACATGGTAGTTCGGGGAGTTGGCGTCGTCGCACGACCAGGTCCAGTGGTACTTGCCGTCGCGGTAGGCGACGACCACGGACTCGCGGAAGCCGTTCAGACCGTTGAGCTTCTTCACCGTACCGGCCTTGATGCTCACCATGTCGTCGTTGAGTTCGGCGATGGCGGGCGAACCGTTGCCGTACAGGATGTACGACTTGCCGGTGTTCGGGTCGGTGAAGATGGACGGGTCGATGGCCTGTCCAACGGTGACGCCTTCCATCGTGCGAGTGACCAGCGGTTGGTCGGCGGCCTTGTACGGGCCGGCCGGGTTGTCGGCCACGGCGACGCCGATGGCGGATGTACCGTTCGGCAACTTCGCGCAGTAGTAGAAGTAGTACTTGCCGTTCTTCTTCTCGATGGTCGGCGCCCACGCGGAGCCCACGGACCACGGGGAGATGGCGGTGTTCTCATCGCCATCGGTGGTCGGCTGGTGGTCCTTATTGACATCGAGGATCACGCCCTCGTCGGTCCAGTTCACCAAGTCGGTGGAGCTGAACGCATGGAAGTAGTTGCCGCTCCAGCCGGAGAAGCCGTCGGTGGTCGGGTAGATCCAGAACTTGCCGTCGAAGTAGTCGATGTCCGGGTCGGCGTACTGGCCGGGCAGTACCGGGTTGTTGCCCACGGTGACCTTCTTCAGCGTCCAGGTCTGCGGCGCACCGTCGCCCAAATCAACGACCAAAGTACGGTCCTTAGCCAGGTCGGCCGTACCACCATTGGTGAACGCCTGACCATCAAGGGTGAGCTTGATGGAGTCGTCGCTACGGTTGACAGACACCTTGACGGGCACCTTGGTCGCGCCGCCACGGCGGTTGAGCACGGTGGTGACGGTCTTCGTGGACCAGTCGAGGGTGGAACGGACCTGAGAGTGGTCGTCAGTGCCACGCAGCGAGTTCGGGTCGGACGGCACAGTGCCCACAGAAATACCCTGCAGAGCAATCGGGCTGGTCTTCTCGACTTCCTGAGCAGTGAGCGCGCGGTTCCACACGTTCACATTGTCGAACGAACCCTTGAAGTATGGGTCGTTGTAGAAGGACTTGCCCAAGTAGGCCAGCAGATCGTTACCCAAATCGGTGACCTTGTTCTTGGTCGCCTTGTTCTGAGCCACCTGCGCACCGTCAGAGTACACGGTCATCACGTTGTCGTCCAACGTGACCGTGACACGATGCCATGCGCCGTTGCCAGACAACGTAGCGTTAGCCGCGTCCTCCGCACCATACGAGTTGGTGGTGATGCGGCTGGCGAGCTCGCCGGAGTTGTTGTACTTCAGGAAGTAGTACTTGGTGGAGTTCTGGCCGAAAGCGAACGTGAACTGGTTTTTATTGATCTCCGACTTGACATCCATCTGCACAGTCAGCTTGTTACGGCCATCGAACAGGCCCTTCGGGAACTCGGCGTAGGTGCCGTCAGAGCCGTCGAGCTTAAGCACCTTGCCCTTTTCGGCATCCTCGGAGACCTTGGCGTTGCCGTTGAAGGTCAAGTCGTTGCTGTTCTCAGTGGTGTCGGTACCCTTGCTGTCTTCGAAGTCATACTCGGCAATCGGACCGGAGCCGTCTTCATCGGGTGTGACTGGCTCGGTGTCCTTGTTCTTATCGAATGCCTTCAGGATTGCGTTGTACTCGGTTTCAGTGACAGGCAGGATGGTGCCGTGACGCTTCTTGAGCGAACCGAAGTTCACATCAGAGGCAAAGCCCCAATCAGCCTTATCAGTGCTGCCTAAATCGGCAGAACGGTATGGGGTGTAACCCTTACCGGCTGAGTACTGGTCCCACATCAGACCGTAGAGCATCTTCTTGCCCGCATCACTGGTCTGCACGTCATCTTCATTGTAGAAGAACAGCTCCGGGCCTTCCAGCTGCGCACCGGTCAGACCGGTACCAGTCAGGTCACCGAATGTACCGACAAGCGTCCACTGGTTCGGATCACTGTCAGTGTTGTAGTAACCATTCGCAATTGTGTCACCAGTGGTGAGCGTTGTGGCATACGGATCCTTGCTACGCTCAACACCGAGGTACGTGTCACCGGACACACGATAGTAATAGCCGTCATCGGCCTTAATCATCGTGGTATCGATAACGGACTTGACTCGGTCGATCCACTTGACAGGCGTCGTGAAGTTCACGAAATCACGCGTGGTGGAGTAGTACATATTGGTGCGATCGCCGGACTTGTTGTCCGCGTCGGAAGCAGTGGCCCAGTACACCATGTACTGCTTGTTCACATCATCCCAGTAGGCTTCCGGAGCCCAAGCCATGCCGGCTCCCGGAATCTGAGAGGCAACGTCAACGGCGCGCGGTTCGCTCCAGTTGACGAAGTCATGCGACTCCCACACGATTAGGTTGGTGCTGCCATTGGTGGTAGCGGTGGCCGCGCCCCAACCGCCACGGTTATGGATGCTCAGCTCGGTAGCGATGAGGTAGACGGTGTCGCCTTCCGGAGAGCGGACCAGATACGGGTCGCGCACGCCGTTGTCCTTACCACGAGAGTTGCCGGTCTGGCTGTTGTTCCAGCTGAGTACCGGATCGCCGGACTCGCGGGTGTCATGCCAGCTCAGGCCATCCTTGCTGGTGGCGAAGTACATCTGCTCGTCGGTAGCGCTACCTTCGGTGCCGGTGAAGTGCGCAAACAGATAGTCCGTGGTCTTCGGCTGTTCGACGGCGGCCTTGACGGTCAGCTCGAATTCCTTGGTTTCCGTGTTGCCGTCAGCATCGGTAATGGTGGCAGTGAGCGTCACCTTGGTGTCGGTTTTCTGACGAGCAACGACACCAGCTGCGATGTCACCATCTGCCGCATCGGTAATGACCTTTGCGTTGCTGGATTTCCACGTAATCGCGGAACCGTTAACCGAGCCCTTGGCCGGAAGTGTGATGTTGGAATACACATCAGTGCTGCCGTTGTTAATGGTCAGCGCATTAGCGTCGGCCTTGGCGGCATCGGACTTCGTGGAATCGTAGGCTTCCTTGATTTGGTCAGCAGTATGCGCAGAGCCGTAAATCTTGAGGTTGTCAAGTGCGCCGGTATAGTATTCGCCATTCACCCAGTTGGCCTTGCCGATCTGCAGCACGCCGCCGTCTGCGCCGAGAATATCGGTGAGCTGAGCGAAGCTCGCGCCATCAGCTGGGGCTACGGTTGCGGCCTGCTCACCGTCAATGTACAGCGTGGAAGCGGCCTCGTCGATGACCAAATCGACGTGACGCCACTGGCTGGCGAGACCATCCTTGCTCACATTGCCGGTGGTGTCGCGCTTACCAGCGTTGTTGTAACGCTCAACGTTCACCGAAGTGGTGCGATCCATCACGCCGAGGTAATGCTCTTGCTGATAGGTCTGCGCATTCGTATTCGGTGCCGCAAATACCGACCAGCCCTGATTGGTGCTGGCGGACTTGGAATCGTACGAAATCGTGACCGCATCCAGGCCCTTGAGCACGGCAGAATCGTCCGACTTAGTCACATTCAGCCAGAAGCCAGAACCGAGCTGAGCTGCGGTAGTGCCGTCTTTACTGGCAGTTACTGCGGCGGCACCGTTGATGGTTGCCTTGGTGCCGGTTGCCTCATCGGTGAAGGTACCAGTGGCACTTGCCGTGACGTTGTTGAAGTCAAGGCTGGCAAGCAAATCACTGTCTGCCGATGCCTTGGCATTTGATTTCAGGGCTGCTGCCAGCGCCCGCTGTGCGGCCGATGAATCGGTGGTATCCGATTCAACCGCATTTGCTGCTGGCGCCAGCGCCATCAGCATCGGGACAGCTGCAAGAGCTGCCACCGCTTTCTTCCACTTACCCATATGTCTCCTCTGATTGTGGGTTTTGGTTTTGTGTTCAGTTATGGATTGAAGATTGAAGTTATGGTGATACTAGGTGCTCCCTCTCCGTCCGCCAGAAGCCGACTGAGAGGGAGCATTTGGATCCGCTCAGGCGCGACGCTTGCGCCAGATAGTGAGAGAGATGCCGGCAACGGCGAGCACAACCACGGCACCACCAAGGCCGAGCACGGCGGCACCAGAGGACGGCAGACCGGAGTCTGCTCCCGTACCAGCGTTACCGTTATCGCTGCCTGCACCATCGCCGGAACCGTCGCCCGAACCGGGCTTACCGGGCTCGGTCTTGGCACTCACGGTCACCACGAACGACGTGGTGAGCTGATCGTTGGCCTTGAGCGTGACGGTGACGGTCTTGGTGCCCACAGCGGACATGTCCACGTCGCCGACCGTGTAGTCGGCGGCATCGAGCGTCTTCACCGTGCCGTCCGACATCGTCGCCTCGATCACAAGACCATCGGCGGAGAACTGCTCGCCCACCGTGTACTTGGTCTTTGTCGGCTCGCTCTTGACGCGGATGCCGGTGATGGACGGCTCAACCGGCGTATCGGGCTCGCCGACGGTCACCGTAATGGTCACCGTGCGGTTGGCCGGAGCAACCTCCTGATCCTTGGTCAGCGACATGTCGAGCATGCCGTTGGCGCGCACGTTCACGGCCTTGGCCCACGTATTGCGGTCCTGATCGAACAGGCCACCCGCTGCGGAACCGGAGTGAATTTCCGGGTAGGGGCGTGCGTGGTAGGCCATGACGATGTTGCCGGCCTCATCATGTGCAAGCGAGATGTGGCCGGGGCCGGCCTGCTTGCGCTCGTACGAGGCCTCATCCGCACCGTAGGCACCGGTGTAGGTGTCGTTGGTGTCGAACGACGGGAAGTCGGCCGTGGTCCAGCTCGACAGATCCTGCAGGTCGGCATTCTTGGCGGCACGCATCACGTTGGTGTTGTAATACTTATCCACCGTGGCACCCGCATAGGCAATGTAGACGTAGTCGCCATGTTCGAACATGAACGGTGCCTCTACGATTGCCTGATCAGAACCTTCAGAGTTGTCTCCGGGGGTAGGCGCATACTTGCCGTACTCGAACTGCTGGCTGGCCTGATAGATGTGCTCAAGGCTGCCATCCACCAGCGGAGTGACGCCATCGCCCATCTTTGCCTTGGCAAGGTACAGGCCTGCGCTCTTCGGGAAGAGCCAGTAGCCCTGGGCCTTGCCGTTCTCCTCGCGCTCGAAGTACGTCACGTCGAATGCGGCGCCTTCCAGCACGGTCGGCTCGCCCCAGTTCTCGGCCTCGAGGAATCCGCCATCCTTGATGGACCGCTCGTCGCCGGTGTACGGGATGAGGATGGTGTTGTTGCACCAGCCACCGTTCGTGGACGAGGCACCCCTGTGGAAGCCGGCCACAATCCACCACTTGCCGTTAATCTTGTGGAACTCCTGGGCCCAAATGAACGCGCTCCAACCGTAGAACGAGTTGGGGTACTGGTCTTCGTGGCCCGGAGTGCCGTTCTCCGGCTTGATGATGATGTGTTCCTCAGCATCCTTCAGACCGTTGATGGTCTTGGCGCGCTTGAGGCCGATGGAACGGTAGCTGTCCTTCTGGTTGTTGGTCGAATCAGTGGACTTTACCTCATAGGTGGAACCGGTGAGGTAGTAGTAGCCATCGTCTTCGTTGTAGAAGATGTCCGGATCGGCGCGAGCGTCGTTGTACATGGCCTCGGTGGTCTGCTGAACAGTGCCCTTGACCTCATACGTGCCGGCCTTTGAGGTGTCCACGGCGGCCAGATCAGCGGCGTTCCAGTCGACGTTGAAGGTCTTCGTGGAGCCGTCGTTGTAGGTCATTGTGGCCTGCGTTCCGGAAACCGCTGCGGTGACGTCCTCGGCGGAAGCACCGTTCTCCACGGTTGCGCCGCCCAGAGCTTTAACGCCGGTGTTCTGCAGATCGACATAGTTCTTGTAGAACGCATCGAATTCAGAGGAGCTCACAGCGAATGCGCGGGTCTGGCCTTCGCCGGCCCATGCGGGCAGACCTTCGGTCACGTCGCCCACACCCATCGCAACCGCGTCGGCCTTGAGCGTCTCGCCGACCGTTGCCTTGGCAGTCAGGTCGGAGAGCGTGGCCATACGGCCTTCGCCGCTCAGGCCATCGGTCCAGAAGACCTTGTAGCCCTTGGAGGCGGCATCATAGACGATGCGCGGGTTGGTGACCATGGAGCTGTCGGTCACGGTGATGGCGCGCTCGTTGGTGAACGTGGCACCGTCGCCCTTGCCATCCCACACGTAAATCGCACCGGTGGCGTTGTTCTGCGAGGAAACCACACCAAGGGTACCGTCCTTCGCACGGAAGAAAGCGGGCGAGCCCATCTGCGCATTCGGCTTGGCAGACTGCGAGCCGTCCCACTTGACCGACAGAATCGACTGCGAACGGTTCAGGGTCTCCCATTTGCTGCCATCGGCGGCCTTGGCGGCCACGTACAGCGAGTCGGCGCGACGATCGTCGTTGTAGGCGAGCGGGTCGTACTTGGCACCGTTCTGGTCGGAGCGATCGACATCCTTGACGTAGGAAGCGATTTCGCCGCCGTTGTTGAGGATTTCGGATTCGGCGGTGATGGCCTTATCCACGCCGTCGATGGTGGCGGTGAGCTTGACCTTCACGGCCTTCTCGCCGGACTTCGGCTGCGTGACCTTGCCGTCTGCGGCTACGAGCTTCGCACCGTCGCCGGTCGCGGACCAAGTAACCGTCTTGCCCAGCACAGTGCTCGGCAGGTCGCCGGTGATTTGCGCCGGGATGGCGAGCGCGGCGGCGTAGTCGGTCTTCGCGCTTTCCACGCCAAGCTCGTCGTCGCTCAGGGCCTTGCCCCAGATCTTGAAGTTGTCGAGCAGACCGGAGAAGTACTCGCCGTTGCTCCAGTTGGCCTTGCCGATCTGCAGCACGCCGCCATCAGCACCGAGGATGTCGGCGAGCTTCTGGCCGTTGTTGTTCACGGCTACCAGCTTGGAGTCGATGTACAGCTTGGCGGTTGCGCCGGAAATCACGATATCGACGTGCTTCCAGTCGGCGTTCGTCTTGGTGTATGAGACGTTGCCGGAGGAATCGCGCTTGCCGTCGTTGTTGTTGTAGCGTTCGACGGTAATACCGGTGGTCTTGTCGAGCACGCCGACGTAGTGTTCCTTGCCGTACTCCTGCTTGGTGGCGTTGGAGGCGGCGAAGAAGGTCCAGCCAGTGTTGTTGGAGGCATCGGGCTTGACGTCGTAGCTGATGGTCACGTCGTTCTTGCCCTTGAGCAGAGCGTCGCCGTTCTTGGCGGTGACGTTGAGCCAGAAGTTCTTGCTGAGCTTCGCGGCCTTGCCGTCCTTGCCGTCGGCGAGCGTGGCGGTGCCCTGCGTGGTGCCCGTCGCGTTGCCGCCGTCAAAGGTCTTATCGCCATCATCGAACGTGAAGTCGGCAAGCAGATCCGGGTCGGTCGGCTCGGTTTCGCCGGTCACGGTCACCTTAGCGGTCACGGTGATGGCGGTGGAGCTGTATAGCGTGCGGTTCTTGTTGGCGGTTTCATTGTCCACAAAGCCACCGGTCTGCTTCCAGCTGTTGTTCGCGTTCGCACCGGAGTTGATGAGGTCGTCCTCGTCGGTCTTCGACTCGCCGGCGGCGTTCGTCCACTTCCAATGGTTCTCGTTGGCACCGATGGTGTCGACCGTGCCGGTGACGGTGTATTCGCCGGGCTTGGAGGTGTCGACGTTGGAAACGTCCCACGTCACGTCGCGCTTGGCAGTGCCGTAACCGTTGGCAAGAGTGACCTGCTGCGTCTTCGGCAGCTTGGCAGTGATGTCCGTATCGGCAGCACCCTTATCCACCGTCACATCCTCGGCCTTCAGGTCGGCGTTGTCGGAAGCCTTGGCGTCAGCCGCGCGGATCGCGTCGTACTGGGCCTTGGTGAGCGAGACCACGCCACCGTGCTTGGTGTTGGCGGTGAGGAAGTAATCGTCGGCCTTCAGGACGCTCCACGGATTCTCGGAATCGAGGTTGTCGGCTTCGAGTAGGTTGTAGCCGTAGCGGGCACCGGAGGCGACAGATCCATAGTTGTCGACGAACATGTACCACTTGTTTTCGCCGTTGACCTTGAAACCGTTGGCACCTTCCTGCGCGCTGCCGAGCGTGTGTCCGATGTTGGTCTGGCGCAACACCCAGCCCTTGGCCGGGTCGGTCGCGTACTGGCCCTGGTCGTTGGCACGCCACCAATCGGCACGATCGGTGTATTCCATGAAGATCACGCCGGAACCGGTGGTGCGGTATGTGCGGGAACCGTTCTGCAGCATCGTGGTGTCGATGGTGTTGCCACGGTTGTACTTGCTGTTAGGCACGAAGACGCCGCCAAACATGTAGGTCTCATTGGTGAAGTCCTTGGTGGCGGCCCACAGCACGTGAGTCACCTTCTTGCCGGGCTGACTGTTCTCGCCATCGTATTTGGCGGAGACAGACCAATACACAACGAATGCGCCGCCCTGCTGGTTCTTCGGGTTGTCCTTATCGGAACCGTTGAGCTGACCGTCGTCGTTGAGATCATAGAAGTTCGGCACCCACGTAGCCTCAGGAGCCCATGCCATGCCGATCTCGGAGATGGTCTTGCCGGTCACGGAATCGGTGAGCGTCTGGCTCTTGTTCGGATTGGCAGTGTACTTGTCGGCGGTGGCGGTCTCCAGTTCCGTCATGTCGTTGAAGTGAATGAGATCTTTGGACGACCACACATGCAACTTGGTGCTGTAACCTGTAGCCCACGTGCCCCAACCGGCATTATCGCTGCCGAACACACGCAAATCGGTGGCCAGCACGTAGTAGGTCTTCGACTCGGGGTTGTAGGCGATGAACGGATCGCGCACGCCGGTGGTGGATTCGTTGCTCACAAGAATCGGCTCGCCGCCGTTGAGCGTGTCCCACTGGGTGGCGTCATCACCGCGTGAGATGTCGAGGTAGACCTTTTCGGCGTAGCCCTTGTTGTTTTCGATGAAGTGGACCATCACGTAGCCGTAGGCGTCATCGGCCTTGACCTCGGTGACGGTGACCTTGAGCTCGGCGGTCTTGGCGGCGTCAGCTTCGGAAGCCGCTGTAATGGTGGCGGTGCCGGCCTTCACGCCGGTGACCTTGCCGTTGGTATCCACAGTAGCCACAGCCGGATTATTGGATTCCCATGTCACCGTAGGCTCAGCGCCTTCAGGGGTGACGGTTGCGGACAGGGATGCGGAGTTGCCTTCCTTGAGACTCAGCTTGCCGTCCTTCACATTGGAACCGGAGATCTCGATTGCAGTAGGCGATGCGATGCCGAGATCGGCCGCGGAAAGCGCGGAGCCATAAATCGTGAGATTGTCGAGCAAACCGGTGAAGTATTCACCGTTGCCCCAGTTGCCTTTGCCGATTTGCAGCACGCCACCTGAGCCGCCAAGAATGCTCTTGAGATCCTCGCCGTTCACGTTGCTCGCCACGAACTTCTTATCGACATAGAGCTTCGCGGTCTTGCCGGAGATGACGAGATCGACATGCTTCCAAGCATCCTTCGTACCGGTGTTCTTGTCGATGGTGGCGATGTCGGATGCGCGGCCGTTGAGATAGCGTTCCACGCGGGTCTTGTCGGTGCGGTCGAGCACACCGACGTAGGTGGGGGCGCTGCCGTTCACCGCACCGGCGGTCGGCGCGGCAAACACAGTCCACTGGCCACCGGTCGCAGCCGCCTTGCTGTCATAGCTGATCGTCACATCATCAAGACCGTTGAGCAGTGCACTGCCATCGGACTTGGTCACGTTCAGCCAGAAACCGCTGCCGAGCTGGGCGGCCTTGCCGTTGTCGTCATCTTTTCCGTTGACGAGATTCGCCGTGCCTTGCACGGTGGCCTTAGCGTCACCCTGAGCACTGGCGAATGCACCATCGTCCGGGTCGCTATTGAAATCGAAGCCGGCAATCGGGTCAGCCGTCGCTGTATTGGCCGCCGCCCTGACGTTCGCACTGGTCGTGGTCGTCTGCACCGCAGGCGTCGCGTCGTCGGCCACGGCGGTGATCGGCATGATCAACCCCGCGCCCAACGTCGACACCGCCGTCAGGCAGGCCGCCAATCGTGTAACTCTCCTCACTGAGTTTCCTTCCTTGGGTCCTTGCTTCTTTGCAATACTGTGATGGATCATCGTTGCGCCATCGCAATATTTGTTATCGAATTGTTATCGAGTGACACCCGGTCGCTCCTTTATCGACCGCTTCTCGCTCCTGCTTCCGCTTCGCCGGAGCCTCTTCGTTCGCCAGCGCGACCCACTTCCGCCCGAACGACGGCCACCGGAAATCCCTACGAACGACACCGTTCGTGAACAGGAGCACCGATGTGCAATCGCACAGGTTTCTGTAAGCACTCACAATTCTAATGTAAGCGTTCACCTAAATTTGAGCACGCTTTGAGCGACGACGCGAAAGCGGTAACGCACATGCTGATTCTGCCATACCTGAAATACCCGGCACCCCTCTTAAAACCGGTTTCATCTCCCCGAATGAACATTTACCCCTTCTCAGCACCCCACAACAAACAAAATCGCACATCATCTGTGTGCAATATTGGCTTGTTGAGCCGCGTGGCCTGCATGTCCGCGTTATCCAGTTCACGGGATCACGCTGGTAAATCCCGTGAACTGAAGACATGTGCAATCGCACACGCAAAAGATTGGAATCAAGCCGAACTCGATGGCCGGCCATGTGCATTTCTGTAAGTTTCTGGTTCACGGGATTTTCAGCCGAAATCCCGTGAACCAGAAACGGCTCCGTACCGAGCGTATTTCCGAGTTGTAGGGCACGCGCCCGGGTACTCGCCACTCCCAGAGCCGATCAACCACCCGAAAATGGCGGAATACCAACGGGCTCTCATCGGCCGCAACGGCCAATACTTCAGCCATTGCCCTACAACTCGGAAATACACCTCCACACGGGCCGATTTCGCGATTGGAGGCTTACGCCGCTCAGGCCTGGCGCTTGCGCTGGAGGGTCAGGGCGATGCCGGCGGCAGCGAGCGCCACGGCCACGCCGCTGAGGCCGAGTACGGCGGCACCGGTCTTAGACAGACCGAGCTTGTTGCCCGTCTTATCACCAGTAGCACCAGCGTCAATGCTCGAGCCGTCGCCCGGCTTAGTCGAATCGCTCGAGCCATCGCCCGAATCGGAACCGTCGACCTTCACCAACGCGGCCTGCGCCTTGTTCAACGCGGCGGTTGCGTCGTCGACGTCCTTCTGCGAAGCGTTCTCGTCGGCATAAACCTTCTCGGCGGAGGCCAACGCTGCGGCGAACGCCTTCCACGAGGCGGCGGTGTAGTCGGACTC
>OFMN01000310.1_pt1 | contig 47720 bp, 27 predicted proteins | sample 1541791 | NCBI WGS metagenome assembly OFMN01 (sample SAMN04209248, study PRJEB22552) | human gut metagenome | biome: gut; material: feces | host: Homo sapiens | place: USA: Oklahoma
CAAGGCCGTTCGGCCAAGCTTACGGTCGTGAACAGGACGCCCGCCCTCCCACTCGTTTTTTTGTTATGTTGCGTTGGGGTGTTATCCACTTTTCGCAATAAGAAAAAAGGAGGAGGGGAAGGAGGGTCAGCGGAAGGCGCCGCGGAGGTATGGCGGCTGGTAGGGGGCTTCCTCGACCGGCACGTCCAGTTTGTGGGCGGCACGGAGCGGCCAATACGGGTCGCGCAGGGCGGCGCGGCCGATTTCCACGGCGTCGGCGGCGCCCGACTTCAGAATCTTCTTCGCCTGCTTCGGCTTGGTGATGAGCCCGACTGCGGTGGTGGGAATGCCCGCGCGACTGCGCACCTGTTCGGCGAACGGCACTTGGTAGTCGGGCTTCACCGGAATGGTCACGTCGGGAATCAATCCGCCTGTGGACACGTCAATCAGGTCCACGCCGTGGGCCTTCAGAATCTTAGCCAGTTCGACGGTCTGGTCAAGGTCCCAACCGCCTGCGGCCCAGTCGGTGGCGGAAACGCGCACCAGCACCGGCATGGTATCGGGCACGACGGAACGAATAGCATCCACGACTTCGACCAGCATGCGGACGCGATTGTCGAACGATCCGCCGTACTCGTCGTCACGCTCGTTGATGAGCGGGTCGAGGAACTGCGACAGCAGGTAGCCGTGCGCGGCATGGACTTCCACCGCGTCGAAGCCGATGTTCATGGCACGCCAGGCGGCGTCGCGGAACTGGTCCACGATGGTGTGGATCTCATCGACGCTCAGCGCGCGCGGACGAGCCAGGGAACCGTATGCGTTGGCGCTTGGGCAAACCGTCCGCCATCCGCCTTGCTCTTCCGGCACGCTCTGTCCATCGAAACCGATCGCGTGGCAGCCGGTGGAACCCTTGCGTCCGGCGTGGTTGAGCTGCACCGCCATCGTGGCACCCGCTGCCTTCGCGTCGGCCACGATCCAACGCCACGCATCCATCTGTCCGTCATCCCACAATCCCAGATCGCACGGCGAAATGCGGCCTTCCGGCGCGACGGCGGTCGCTTCCATGATGATCATGCCGAAGCCGCCCATCGCACGCGAAACGTAATGCTGGTAGTGGAATGGCGTGGGCTTGCCGTCCTGCGCCAATGCGGAATACGTGTCCATTGGCGGCAGCCAGATGCGGTTGCGCACGGTGACGCCACGCAACGTCATCGGATCGAACGGTTTGACCGTCTTGTTCTGCTTGCCGTTCTTCTTGTCTTCGCTCATTGTCATCTCTCTTATGAATCGTTGGTATCGCCTGAATCGTCGGTATCCGCACCGCGTTCCCACGCGACGGGCATGGTACCGATTGCATTGTAAGCAGAACGCCCGCCGGTTGGGGCGGGCGTTCATGGACTGTTCACTTTGCCATGCGATTTACGCTCCGGTGACGTGGGCAGTCAGTGCGGTCAGTCAATGCGGGCAGTCGGCATGAATAGCCGACAATCGCAACTATTGATGCTGCTGGTCACTTTGCTGCTCAGCAGGCTGTTGCTGCGATTGCTGCTGCTGGCCTTGGTTGGTCTGCTGCTGGCTTTGCTGCTGACTGTTCTGCTGGCGCTGGTATTGGTACTGGTTGTATGTTCTGGTGGCGCCCTTCGAAACCGTGTACTTGTCGGCACCCTTTCCGTAATCGTTGTCGATCGGCGCGTTGATGGCGGCAAGATACGTGTTCATGAACTGCTTCCACGCCGGCGTTGCGATGTACATGCCGTACCAAGACGGGCGGTACACGCCGTTGATGGTCTTGTTGTCGAAGGTGTTGTTGATCGGGTCCTGCGCGTCGGCGACCGCGACGAACGCCGCGACCTGGTTCGGCACGAAACCTGCGGTGGCCATCACCGTGTTCTCGTTGGTACCGGTCTTGGCGAAGGTCTTGCGATTGTTGTCAAGCTGCGTGGTCGACGCTTCGCCGCCAGGCTGCACGACACCTTGGTTCAGCGCGTAGGACACGGTCTGCGCGATGTCCGGGTCGATGGCCTGATGGCAGTTCGCGGACGGCACTTTCACCTTGCTGCCGCTGCGGTCGGTCACCTTGGTGATGGCGATCGGAGTGCATTCCACGCCGTTGGCGCCCATGGTGGCGTACACGTTGGCCATGGTCAACGGCGACGCCTGCACCGTACCGATGGTCATTGGCGGCTGGAACGAGTTAGCGGAGTAGATGTCGGACGCGTTGGAGATGGCGTTGTGGTAGCCCATCTCCTTGGCCGCGTCGGCGATCGCGCACAGACCGATGTTCGACGCCATCGAGGCCTGCGTGGTGTTGTGCGACTTGATCAGACCCTGCAGCGGGCTTTCCGGAGAGGTGGTGCCGCCGCCGGAATTCTGCACCCTCCACGGGCCGACGAAACCGTAGCCGTTGCAGTTGAACTTCGACGTGTCGTAGACGGTGGATGTGACGAGCGACTCGTTGATGGAGTGGCCTTTCTGCATCCACGCCACCATGTTGATGGGCTTCCAGGTGGAGCCGACGTTGAAGCCCATACCGCCGCCGTCCTCCTGATCGACCATGTAGTTCATGGAGGTCTTGGTCTCATCCGTTCGGGCGTCATCCGTGGCATCGTAGGTTCGGTTGATGCCGAACGACAGGATTTCACCGGTGCCCGGCTTCACGGCCGCTATCATCACTTCGAATCCGGACGGGTCTGTGGCCGGCACGGTGCTGTTCGCCGCCTGCATGGCCGCGTTGTTGGCGTTGCGGTCGAGCGTGGTGACGATCTTCAGACCGCCTTCCTTCAGCAGCTTCTCGCGAGCCTCGTCGTCCTTGCCGAACGCCTTGTTCTTCAGGATCTGGTTGACCACGTACGAGCAGAAGAAGCCGGTGTTTTCAATGGCCGACTGGCATCCGGAGCTCACGTCCTGCAGGTTCAGCGTGTCCTTCAACGGCGTGTTGATGGCGTCTTTGAATTCCTTTTCGGAGGTGATGTAGCCCTGGTCGTGCATCAGCTGCAGCACGATGTTGCGCTGATGTTCGGCTTCCTTCTGGTTGGCTTCCACGGAAGGATCGAAGTTCTGCGGATTCTTGGTGATTGCCGCGATGGTCGCCGCCTGGGTCACGTTCAGTTCCGAAGCGGAGACGTTGAAGTAGCGTTTGGCGGCCATTTCCACGCCGCACAGGTTGTTGCGGCCGAACTGCGCGATGTTGAGGTAGCCCTGCAGGATCTCGGCTTTGGAGTATTTCTTTTCGATCTGCACCGAGATCAGCATTTCACGTAGCTTGCGTGCCACGGTGTCTTCCGTCGCATGGTATTCGGCGATCGGATCGTCGTCTTCACGGGCTTGGGTGGACAGCACGTTCTTGACGTACTGCTGCGTCAGCGTGGAACCGCCCTGCTGGTCGCCGCCTCTGACGTAGGTTTGGAAGAACGCTCGGAACACGCCCTGCACGTCCACGCCGGTATGTTCGAAGAAGCGCTTGTCTTCACGGGCCACGACGGCCTGCTGCATGGCTTTGGAGATTTTCTTCAGCGGCACGACCTCGCGGTTCTGCGTATAGAATTCCGCGAAAGCGGTCTTGCCGTCGTTGAAATACATCGTCGAGCGTTGCGGGAGCGAGGTCACATCGAAATCGATGCCTTCGACCGCAAGGGACGGAATGACGGCTTTGGCCGCGTTATTGGCGGCGAACACAGCGGGCATAAAGAAAATACTCGTCACAACGCCGCCGCCCACGCATAACGTGATGTATGCGATTACCAATGCGAGCACACGTTGAACGGTAAGGGTCTTCTTCTTGGGCATGACGCCCATTCTAAAGTGGCGGGTCTACTAAACACATGCCCGTCAACGCATGTGCCGGAAGCCGTCACGGGTTTCTCACAAAACAGACAATTTCTTAGGAAAAGTTGGAAATCAGCCGAAAACCAGCCGAATGTCATCGTCTTGATCGGCGAATCAGCATGCCCGGCTGGTAGATGATGATGGACCGGCCTTCCCTGGCGATCCATCCGCGGTTGGCGAAATCCATCAACGCCTTGTTCACCGTTTCGCGTGAGGATCCGACGAGCTGCGCCATCTCCTCCTGTGTCAGATCGTGCGGCACCTTCAGGCCGGCTTCGACCGGTTCGCCGAATCGTGATGCCAGATTGAGCAGTGTTTTGGCGAGTCGTCCGGGAACGTCCATGAACACCAGATCGCAGATGCGTTCGTTGTTGCTGCGCATGCGGTGCGCCAATACCTGCAGCATGTCCACGGCCACGCGCGGATGTTCGTCGAGCCAGTCGAACAGCGCGTCATGTTCCAGCCAGACCACACGCGTGCCGTTGGTCATCGCCACCGCCGAAGCGGTACGCGGTCCGCCATGCGGATCGAACACCGGAATCTCGCCCAGCACTTCGCCGTACGCGTGGATGCTCAGCAGCTGCACGCGCTTGTCGGAGGATTGTCTGGTCAGTTTGACGCGGCCTTCCTCCAGCAGATACATGCGATGGTCGGTGTCTCCCTCGCGGAAGATGAAATCGCCCTTGTCGTATTCGGCATGCTGCAGATACGGCAGCAGTTCCCGGGCTTCTTCGGACGAAACCTGCTTGAACAGCGCGGTGTGCAGCAACGTCTCACGCTCATCGTCGAAACCACCAAAACCATTGATTCCGTTGGTTCCATTCGGGGTGACCATCGACGTGCCTCCGTTCCGACGTGCTTCTGCGTTTTCCGTTGTCGACATCCATGCCAACGCTCGTTAAGTCGGGCACCATCGACCATTCGGGCTACATTGTAACTCGAACGGCGGCGTCGACCAGTCGCGCCACTACCTCGTCTCGGCCCATGCCGGTTTGAGAGCGCATGGGATCGACATGTTTTGCCGCTGATTTCACCGCTTTGTCGGACATTTTCTCTCGTGAGATGTTCAACACGCGGGTCATCTTTTCCGCGTCGATGTCGTAGGCGAGCGTGACGTGGTGCAGAATCGCGCCGGGTCCGCCGTGGGTGGGCGCGAACCGGCGTTGCGCGGCGCCGCCGAGTTTGCCGTATTGTGTGGCGATGTCGTTGAGTCCGGCGAATCGTACGTTGAGGCCGAGGGCGCGTAACGCTTCGACGAGCCAGTAGTCGCAGAGTTCGTAGGATTCCTCGACGCTCATGCCGTGGGCGAAGTCGAGTGGCGCGTACAGCGAGTAGGTGATGGTGTTGCCTGGTTCGATGAACATCGCTCCCCCGCCGGTGCAGCGGCGGACTATGTGGAATCCTTCGTCTTGCGCGGTGTGCACGTTGACTTCGTCTTCGAGCGACTGGAATCTGCCGATGACCACGGCCGGCTCGGCCCATTCCCAGAAACGCAGGGTGGGTTCGCGGGTTCCGGCAGCCACTTCGCGCGCCCATTCGACGTCGAGGTCCATTTGTTCCTGCGGTTTGCGGGGGTCGTCGTGCACGATGTTCGGTTTGAGTGCGTGCCAGCGTCGCGCGTATTCCGCCCAATTGCCGGTTTCGGCGATTTCGCCGGTTCCAACGGTTCCAGCGTTTTCGTCGCTTTCCGCGGTTCCAGCGTTTTCAATGTTTTTTGCGATTTCCGCGGTTTCTGCGGTTTCCATTGGGCTGGTATGCCGCCGAATGCGCAGGTCGTCGCGTGGTTCCACTTTCGTAACATCATTACCGCCGATACCGGCAATGCCATCGGCGCCATCGATGCCGTCAATCGCACGTTGAAAGGCGATGGCGATGCCACGCGCGCCCATGCCGACGATGCGCACGTCCGGATGGTGCAGCATCGTCCGTTCGACGGCGGCGGTCACGTCACGTTCGGAAACCATCGAACCGCTGAGGCAACGGGCCGCGCACTGTTCCAGCGCACATTCCATGGAATGCAAGAGATTCCGCGTTCCGGCATCGTCCCCGTCGAGGAAGAAATCGCCGTCGATATGGCATTCGATAACAGTCGATGATGCAGCCGGCCCAGCGTATGGAACCGTTTTCACGGCATTCGTATGAGCCGAATCAATATAGTCCGAATCGGCGTAATCCGAATCGGTACAATCCGGATCGGCATGAGAAAGCCGGACAGTCACTCCAACGAGTTTGCCGCCCGGCTGTTTGTAAAGTCCTCGAGTCATCAATCCTGCAGTTCGACGCCTTGAGCGTCACGGTGCCATTGCGAGCCGTAGTGGGAGCACAGAATCAGGATGCCTTCCACCAGTCCCCAGATGCCTGCGACGGCTGGGCCGATGATGAGAATCCAGCCGATGACGGTCAGCAGCAGCTGTGCCACGGCCTTGCCGGTGTTGCCCAAGTAGAAGTTGTGCACGCCGAAGCAGCCCAGGAAGATGCCAAGCAGACCGGCGGCCAGTTTCGACTTCTGGGCGTATCCGGCCGGTGCGACGGGCTGGCCGTATGCCGGCTGCTGCGCGTAGGCGGGCTGGGTATAGGCGGATTGGTTGTAAGACGGGGCCGCGTAGCCTTGCTGTCCGTAGTTCGCTTGGTTGTAATCCGGCTGGGCGTAAGCGTTGTTGGGGTCATACGCCGGGGCTGCCGGCTGACCGTACGACGGCTGCGCAGATTGGGCAGGCTGGGACGGCTGGCCATACTGACCGTACTGGTTGTACGATGCGGCGTTCGGATCATATACCGGAGCAGCGGGCGTGGCCGGCTGAGCCGGCTGGGTATAGACGGGAGCCGTACCGTATGCCGGGGCCGGAGTCGCCGGCTGACCGTATGACGGCTGAGCGGTCTGGGCCGACTGTGCGGTCTGGCCATACTGGCTGTATGCGGAAGCGTTCGGATCGTACGCCGGAACGGCAGGCTCGGCCGGCTGAGCGGGCTGAGTGTATGCGGCGGAGTTCTGATCGTATGCGGGGGTTTCCGGCTGCGACTCCGGATGGTTCATCTGCGCATCGTTCTGTTGTGGAATGTACGGTTGGTTGTAGTCGGCCTGGGCTGCGTTATCCGACGTTGGATTGTTGACTTGACCGGCACCATTGAAATCGGCGTTGTTATCACTCATGCCTCAACAATATCCCAAGGTTTGCCCGTCATCGGGCGTTTACCACTGGCACGAACCCCGAAAAACACCTGAAAAATCCCCTGATTATGCGAAGACGCCCACCGTTCCAAGGAAAACCTTGTTTCGGCGGGCGTCTCACCAAATGGAACATCCAAATGGAATGTCAGCGAATGCCAATCACATGCGGGCCAGGATGTCGCGTCCCACCTCGTCGGTGGTGCGCGTGGTGGAGCCAAGCTCTTCGATGTCCGCTTCGACGGCGGCATCGATCTTGGCCGCGGCATCGTCGAAGCCGAGGTGGCGCAGCAGCATGGCGGAGGACAGGATGGCGGCGGTCGGGTTGGCCTTGTTCTGGCCGGCGATGTCCGGAGCGGAACCGTGGATCGGCTCGAACATGGACGGATACTCATTGGACGCGTTGATGCAGCCCGAAGCGGAGTAGCCGACGCCACCGACCACGGCGCCTGCCTCGTCGGTGATGATGTCGCCGAACAGGTTGTCGGTGAGGATCACGTCGAAGCGGGACGGGTTGGTCACCATGAAGATGGTGGTCGCGTCGATGTGCAGGTAATCGTGAGAGACTTCCGGATATTCCTCGGCCACCTTGTTGACGATGCGCTGCCACATGTCGCCGGCGTTGACCAGCACGTTCTTCTTGTGCACGAGAGTCACGTGCTTCTTGCGCTTCATGGCCAGCTGGAAGGCGTAACGCACCACGCGTTCCACACCGTAGGCGGTGTTGATGGACACTTCGGTGGCGACTTCGTTCGGGGTGCCACGGCGGACGGCTCCGCCGGCGCCGCAGTACAGGCCTTCGGTGCCTTCACGCACGACGACGAAGTCGATGTCGCCCGGGTTGGCGAGCGGCGACGTGACACCCTTGTACAGCTTGGACGGACGCAGGTTCACGTACTGGTCCAGGTCGAAGCGGAGCTTGAGCAGCAGGCCGCGTTCCAGGATGCCGGCCTTGATACGCGGGTCGCCGACGGCGCCCAGCAGAATCGCATCGGTCTTCTTGATACGGTCCTCTTCCTCCTCGGGGAGGATCGCGCCGTCACGCAGATAGCGCTCGGCACCGAGATCGAAATGCTCGTACTCGAATTCGGCGACGCCTTCGGCCGCCTTCTCCAGAGCCTTCTGGGCCCACGGAGTCACTTCCTTGCCAATGCCATCGCCCGGAATGACGGCGATGGTGTACTTCTTTGCAGAATCACTCATAGCACGCGACTCTAGTCAACGGACCAGCACGTGGACACGTAACGCTCAACTAGTGGACACTCCTTGCCGCGTTCATGTGCGAATACGGTTTCACCCGGCTTCAAACGCCACGAACAACGAACGATTCAATGATCCGGACGCAACAATCCATACACCGTACATGAAAAAAAGGGGGCCGACATGAAGGCCGACCCCACCCTTGGATTCCAACACTCAGCGAACGCTCTTGGGTTTCACATAATCCTCGGCGACGGAACCGAAATTCGTGCCCGAGAATTTGCCCGATTGTCTCACTATGGCATCGAACGCTGCCAACCCGTTCAATCCCGTGTAGGAATCGGAATACGCGCCGGAATAGCTCGTCGAAGATCCCGTCGAACCGGACGATTCCGGCTTCACTACCCTGTTCTCCCGCGACCACAACGCATACAGCGTGCCGTCGCGATCGATGGGCATCAACGATTTCCCGGACGAATCAAAGGAGACCACGCTGACTGCGAGCGCGTCGTCTTTCACCGTGCTCCACCCTTCGAAGGTGTAGCCGTCAAGCTGAGGCTCGTTGGCGATGTCCGCCGTGGGCGAGACCAGCGAATCACCGTCGTAGACTTTCCGCTCGGCGTACAGGGTCTTCGCATCCTTGCCGGCGGGCGCATGCCCTCCGTTCAGATCGAAGGTTATGGTCCACTGGTGCGCGGTGCGCACCCACTGCGCGGTCAGGGTGATGTCGCCGGTCACCTTCGAGCCGAAATCGTAGCTTTTGCCGTCATACTGCCAGCCGGTGAACCGGCAGTCGTCGCGTGTCGGCGACGGATCAGGCGCAACGGCCACTCCTCCATTGTCCACGGTCTGGCTGTTCACGGCACTGCCGCCGGCCGTGTCGAAGGTGACCGTCCATGTCTTGACCCACTTGGCATACAAGGTCATGTCGGCGGTTACGGCGGTGCCAGCATCATAGTCCGTCTTCCGCTGTTCGTCGCTGGTCAATCCTGCGAAACGATATCCACCGCGGGAAGGAGCGGAATCGGGGATCGTAAGCTTCTCCCCTTCCTTGACGAACAACGTCATATCCTGCGGCAGGTCCGACGAATAATCGTCGCCGTCATTCAAATGAATGGTGACGGTATGGTACGTCGCGCCCGCATCATCCCACTTGGCATACAGCGTGATATCGCCGGTGACGGGCATGCCGAAACCGTACGGCGTGGTGCCGGCCGCATCCGTGGTCCAGCCGACGAACGTGTATCCGTCACGGGTCGGTGTGGCAGGTTGCGTCGCGTAACCACCGTACGCAACCTGTTGCGCATCGACCGCGCTGCCGCCTTGCGAGTCGAAGGTCACGGCGTACATGTTCGGCGTCCACTTCGCATACAAGGTCACATCATCGTTCACCGCAGCCGTGAAATCGTATTCGCTACCCGAAGTGTCGGCGCTGGTATACCATCCCGCGAACGCGTATCCCACGCGCTCAGGATTTTCCGGTCGTACGGCCAATTTCCCTGTTTGCACCTGTTGTGCGGCGATCTCGCTGCCGCCTTGGACGTCGAAGGTCACGGTTTTCGCTTCCGTCCACTGCGCATACAACGTTATCGTCGCGCTCACCGTGGTGGCGAAATCATACTCATGTTCACCGGCCACGTCCGTGGTCCACTTCGAGAACACGTAGCCGTCGCGAGTAGGCGTTTCGGGAACGCTCGCAGTGCCTCCGATGGCGACCGCCTGTGCGGGAACGCTGCTGCCGCCTTGGGTGTCGAAGGTTATTCCGGCCACGTTCACCGGATGCGTGTACACGGTCGGATCCCCGCTGACGATCCAGAATTCCGCGACGCCGTTTTCCACGTTTCCCGCGGTCATGCTGATCACGGATTCCGGAATCTCGCGATCGTTGTCGTCGCAGTCCTTGCCGGTCCATGATGAGCCGCCGTTGCGGATGATGAACCATGGGTTGCGCACGCCTTTGGCTGTCTGGCTCAGCGTGTATTCCGCGACCTCGCCGAATTCGTCATGGGAGGTGAATTCCTGGGATTCGCCGCTGGTGCTTTCCGCATACCAAGACCACAGATCCCAGCCTTTCCACGCGTCGGATTCCATGCTGTATTCCTGATAATTGCCGTCGGGACGGTAATAATGCAGTTTGATGGTCAGGTTTTTCGGATTTTTGATGTCATTCGGCTGCGGTGTCGCCGAGGGAGACGCTTTTTCCGAGGATCGGTCGGAAGCGGTATCGGGTTGCGCGCCGTCCACCCACGCTTCGATGGCACCGCTCACATGCGCGTCACCGAATTTGGCGAGTTTCCACACGCTTGCCTCATATTGTTCGGCGGTTCCCTCTGACGCTCCAGTCGCATCGGCACCATCCACGATTCTGAAATGCACTGTTGCCAGATCGCCGTCCAGTTCGCCGCTGGCTTTCCTGCCGTATTGCGTTGGCGTGCTTTCGAATGGAATATACGTGGCGCCTTCCATGCCGTCGCCGTTCCACACCTTCACGCCGGATGCTTTCTCACCGACGCCGGAGACGGAACGGAAGTTGACGGTCACTTTGGTTTTCGCCGCATGGTTGCGCGTGTAGGGCACGCCCGTCTGCTGCCGGTGCCCGCTGACGTTGATCATAGTGGCGCCGACCTGTGCCGTATATTCCGTTCCCCGCTTACCCCCGTTCCAGTCCGTGGAGTCCGCATCCCCGGATTGTGTGGATGCGAAATGGTATTTCACCGCGCTTAGGTTGGCCCCTTCCGGCAGATCGGCCTTATACCAGCCTGCCGCATTCGTGGAATCGGCCACATCGACCGCGCTCATCGCAATGCTACCGCTGCCGTTGTCGGACGTGTAACGCACATACACCTCCTGCCCGCCCCACGATTCGTCGGGCTTGTAGTAGATGGTGAGGGTTTTGTCACCTATCAGCGAACTGTTCGGCGAATCCTTGTATTGCGGAGCGTAGGTGCCGCTAGGTTCCGTGGTTTCCGTCCACGCGCCCTTGACCGCACCGGCATAGATGGCAATGGCGCTTCGTTTGCCGATGGTCGCTTTGGCGTGACCGCCGCTGACGGTCACGGTTTGCGAGCAGGTGCGGGAAGCGTACACGTTGCAGTATTCCCCGTCCGGCAACGATGTCGTATAGTCGACGTCATGCTCCTGCAGGGTGTTGTTCAATGCGAGCAGACCCTTGCTTTCCCCGTTGGCGTCAACCCTTTCGAAGGCGATGTTGTTGGATCCGGATTCCTGCCAGTTGCTTACGCTGGTGCCGTTCACGGCATTATGGAATTTGATCATGCCTCGGATTGACGTCCACCGCTGTTGGCAGTTCCAATCGCCATACTCCATCTGCGTTGGGTCCTTTTGCGTGGCGCACACGTCGTCCATGCCGATTGTCGGCACGGTGGTGTCAGTCGAATTCTTGACGCCGTCATCATATTGGGTGCTTTCATTGAATGCGTAGTCTGAAAGGATCTTCGGATGCCCGTAGTCGTACCCGAGCATGAACGCGTTGGCGAGCTCGTATCGGGCGCCGGAAACGGGTTTGAGCGTTTCCGAACCGCGTGCGGTATCCCAGTTGGACACGAATACGGTGGCATTATCGGCGTCGTCGAGCAGATCGCTGGTGATGTTCTTCAAATTGGTGATGGATCCGTTGAAATCCTTCAACAATGAGTACGCGTACGAGAATTCGGTGACCTGTCCGTTCTTTTCGTATCGTTCCGGCGCGAATTTTTCGGATTCTCCATTATGGTAGATGACTTCCTGCGACCATGGGAAGCTTTGTTCGTCCGTAATGCCCGCTTTGGTCATAAACTTGCGTTTGATGGATGCGATGTCGTTGGGATCCATATGTTTTGCGGAGTCGATGCGGAATCCGCGTACGCCGTCTTCCCATAGGTGCGCCAAGTATTCGGCTTGGATGTTTTGCACGCGGTCGCTGCCGGTGTTGATGTCCCACATGGTCGACAGTCGGCAGTTCCACACTTCGTCGGCGTTGGTGTAGTCGGAGATGTTGTCTGACACGTTCGACTTGCAGGTGTGGAAGTCGCCGCTGGGAAGGCCGTATTGGTGGTTGTTGCCGCTTTCCTCATACTGGTAGATGCCGATTCCCGGGTATCGTCCGTATGATCCGTTGTATTCGGTTCCGGCCACACCATACTGGTCGTCAACCCATGACACGTCATGTCCGGTGGTGTGGTTGAGCACCATGTCGGCCACGATTTGCACGCCGGCCGCGTTGCATTGTCTGATCATGGTTTTGAACTCGTCTTCCGTACCGAAACGCGAGTCGAGTTTGTAGCTGACCGGCTGGTAGACGGTCCACCATTGCGTGCCTTGGATGGATTCCTGCGGCGGGGAGACCTGCACGTATTTCACGCCTTCCGGACCATAGGTTTTCGTGCATTCGTCGCCAATCGTCTTCCATGATTGCTGGAATGCGATCATGGTCACGTCAGTGGCTGCCGGATTGGTCGGATCGTCATTGCCAAAAGCCACCGATTGCGCGCTGAGTCCCGCGAGGGAAAGCGCCAGGCCAAGTGCCGCGGCCGCGATGCGGCGCACCGAACGCATGCCGGTATGTCGTGCAGCCGCGTGACGGGCCATGCGGTAATCCATCCGATCCCCCTGTTTCGCTCCGTGACGCCTCATCGCGCGTCTCCTTCCTTGTTGGTCTTGTTACGTTTGGCGATGCCGTAGCCCATGCCGATCATGCCGAGCGCCACTACCGCGAGAAGTGTGCCGTAGCACCATCGTTGCCCGCCCGTGGAGGGAAGCACGATGGAGATGGTGTTGGTGATGGTGGAGATTCCGGTTGTTTGGTCATCGTTGATGACCGGCTGGCAGTAGCCGTCCACTCCGCTGATCGTTTCGCCCTTTTCGTTGGTTTCCTTCACCGTGTACACCTTGTTTTCATCTAGGTCGGTGAACGTGTATTGCCAGTTGTTGTCGTCGCTCAACGCCACCGTCTTGCCGGTAGGTTGGCCGTTCGCATACAACGTCGCATATACCGCTTTCGGACGTTTGCTGCTGTCGCCGTAGTCCTTCCACACTTTATGCACGCTGTGGCTGGTATGCCCCGGCGTGTAGGTGTTGGCCAGCGTGTACGCCCAGGATTCCGCATTCTGACCGCTTTCGCTTGTTTCATCCGCCTTGTCGGATTCGCCCGACTCGTTGGCCTTGCCCTCGGCGCCGTCAGCCGCAACGACTTTGCCTCCGGTGAGCGTCGGCGTGTAGTTCTTCACGGCCTCTTCGGTCACCGAATACTGGATTTCCTTGCCCTTGTAGTATTTGGGCAGGTTCGTGAAGGTGTAGGTCCACGTGTCCGCGCTCACCTCTTGCGAAGTGGTCGCTTCGCTTGTTCCGTCAGCCCCGTTGACGTTGGCCGTGGTGGCCTGCGTCGCTTTGGCTTTCTTCGAGGTCAGCACCATGCAGCTCACACCCCATGGATTCGTGCCATCCGTCGCGCCGGTGTCCTTGCACTCGCTGTTGTGTTGCGGTGAGGGCCATCCGGGCAGCGTCTGGTTCTTCGCATCGGTCCACACGCTGGAAAGCACCCAGATCGTGGCCTTGTCGCCCGGCCGTTTCACCTTGCTGGGCGCATCGGTGTCATCCCACGTCTTGTCCACGCTCAATGTCGTGGTTTCGGGCGTATGCGTGTTGGTCACATCGAACGCGCAGGATTTGACCGCGCTCGTCACCGCACAGCGTGTTTCCGTACCGCCGGCGAGCGTCACGTCGCTTGCCGTATAGCCATCTACGGATTCCTCGGTTACCGTATACGTGTACGGATTGTTGTACAGGTTCTGCTTGGGAAGACCTTCGAACGTCCACGATTGCGTGTTGCTGCCGTTGGTTCGCACGGTTTGCACCACCAATTGTTCGGTCACGTCTTCCGTTTCGTCGGCGCTGCCGCTCTTCGGCTGTTTGCTGGTTCCCCAAATATGGAAGGTCAGCGTCTTCGGCCGTTTGCCATCGTTGTCATCCTGATCGTTCCACGTTTTGTTCACCGTGATGCTTGCCGTTTCCGGCTCCCGAATGTTCAATACCGTGAATTCGGCGCCGTCGATGTACGGACGTTTGATCACGGAAACGCGGTATTCCTTACCTGTGAGCTCTTGGGTCAGTTCCTCGTCAACCGTGTAGTTGTACCTGTTGCCGTCCGCATCATATCGGGGCAGATCGGTCCACGTGTACGTCCAGTCGCTGGTGTTCTTGTTGTACAACGTCACCGTGTACTTCGCATCTTGCAGCTGCTTGGAGTTGCGCAGCAGGTGGAATGTCACCGATGTCGGACGCTCCGAATAGTTGTGGTCGGACCAGATTTTGCGCACGCGCACCATGGTGGTGTCCACGCGGTCTTCCACACGAATGGTGTTGTCGTCCACCAGTCTGCCGTCCACGTATGCTTCACCGAGGGAGATGGTGAAGTTGATCGCGTTCGCCTTTTCATACCCGACCGGCGCTTTAGTTTCGGTGAGCTTGTAGACGCCGTCCTGCAGCTGGAATTGTTTCGGCAATCCGCCGCCACTCGTCCAGGTGATTTCGTCGATCGTCTTGCCTTCGAAAGTTTTGCCGGTTATGGAGAATTCCGCTCCAGCCAGCTCGCTGCCGCCGCCGACCTTGGTTTTGGAGAACAGGATGCCGCTTTTGCCCGGCTTGTCCTTCATGACGACGGTATTGGAATCCTGCTTGGCGCCGTTGACGGTCACGCTGCCGTCGAGCCCGACGCTGAATACGATGTCATCCGCGGTTTCATAGCCGTCCGGCGCCACCTTTTCACGCAGGGTGTAGGTGCCGGGTAGCAGGGTGAGTTCGCCGGGTTCGCCGCCCTTGCTGGTCCAGGTGATCTCGTCGATCGCCTTGCCGTCCAAGGTGGTGCCGGTGATGCTCATCTGCGCGCCGTCGATATTGGTGATGCCACTGGTGAGACTGTTTTTATTGACGGTCACCTGATGCGTCCGGTACTGGTCGGTCATCACGATGGTATTGTCCTGCACGTCGGCATATGTGCCATCGGTTTGCTTGATCTGCACGCTGAGCTTGCTGGTGACGGCGTCGCTCACGACTTTGAATTCGACCGGATCCGCTACCAGATAACCATCCGGCGCCTTGGTTTCGGTCAAGGTGTAGGTGCCGGGCTTGAGCTTGATGCTCTCCGACTTATCCCGCTCACTTACCCAGGTCTGCGCTTCGAATTCGGCGCCACCATTCAGCGTACCGGTGAGGCGCATGGTGGCACCTGCGATCTCCGTACCCTTGAGGTCCTGCTTGGAGAACCACACCTCCTCGTTTTCGGGGTGGTGCGTGTTGGTGATGGCGAAACCTTGGGTTTGCGAGCCGGTGATGTGCGTGGTGTAGCCGCTCACCGTATCTTCGCGTATGGTATACACGATCTTCTTGCCATCCTCGTAGACGGGCAGATTGGTGAACGCGCTGTCGTTCCGCCAGTTTCCAACCGCATTGAGCGTCACGCTTTGATCGGTTTCCTCTCCGTTTTTCAACAGATGCACGGTTACGCTGTCAGGGCGCTTCTGGTCCTGGTTGTCGGCGTCGTCCCATGCTTTTTCAACGCCGATCGACGTGGTTTCGGGCGTGTGCGTGTTGGTGCATTGTTCGGTGGCAGCCGAACCGTCGGTGTTGTATTGCACGTCAGCGCATCGCGAGTTGTACCCGTGCGTCGTGGTTTCGACGGCCTTGTAGGCCGCGGTTTTGCCGTCGACTTTCACCGGCAGTCCCATCCATTGCACGTTATCGCTCTTGTCGGGATTGAGTATGCGGCTTTGCCCGTCGACTTTCGTATAATCGGCATCGCCGTCGGTCTTGCGGTACAAATCGAAGGTGACGGATGCGCGTTTGCCGTCCTGGTTGTTATTGTCGTTCCATGTTTTCGTAACAGTCAACGACGTGGTTTTCGGTGCGTCCTCCGCCTGCACGTGACCGATGCCGTCGCTATCGGTCACATTTTTGCCGTCGACGGTGATGGTGCCGTCTTCGCCGACCAGAATGATGATCGGATCCATGACTTGGTATCCGTCCGGTGCGTTGGCTTCGGTCAGCTTGTACCGTCCGGGCAGGAGTTCGAGCGTTTTCGTCTCGCTGCCGGAGGTGGTCCATGTCCAATCGGATTCCACCTGCGACGATCCGACACGAGTCAGCTGCATGGTGGCACCGTCGACGGGTACACCGGCATTCGCCGCATCCACCTTTGTGAATTGCACCTTGAACTTCGCTTTGTGGTCGTTGCTGCAGTTCCAACGGTAGTTGCCCAATGTGATCGTGTTGCCGTTGCTGTCTTTGGCTACGGCGACGATCAATTTGCCGCTTTGCCCGTCTACGGTAACGGTTTTGTTGTCGTATCGTCCATCGTATGCACCGGCAGCGGTCTGCGCGTCATGTCCGGGGAATATCACATAGAGCGGAGCGGATTTCTCGTATTGCGAATCAGTGCTGCCGGGCACTTTGCCGTCCGGACCTGTCAGCTCGGTGACCTTATATACGGTGTCGTAGTCCAGCTGCAGTCGGTCGGACAGTCCGTTGGATGCTCCTGTGGTCAGCCGCTTGGTGATTTCTTTGTCAACCGTACCATTGCAGGTGCCATCGGCATCGGCCGTAGACGACACGAAGTTGCATCCGGTGACGCTTTCCACTTTGAAGGTGGCGCTGCCCGCCGGCTTGCCGAGATCGCCGTCGGTGTATTTGTAAATCTGCAGCGTGCTTTGATTGTATTTCATACCGCCTTTGCTTTGCTGCACGGTGCCGGTGATCGTGTTTTGCGATGTTCCGCCGTTGTTCTCATACCCGGCGAGCACGATTTTGTTGCCACCCAGCGATCCGAAGCTTTCGCCTGGTTTGAGCTGCACCGCGGCCGTGTAGGTGATGGTGCATGCACGGGCGTCGGGAATGGAGAACACTAGTTCGCGGGTCCGCGGATTGTATGACCATGTTGCACCGTTGATGGCGGTTCCATTGTCGGAGTCCATGATCGACACACTGTTGGCGTTGAGGTCGAGTGCCTGACCCATGGTGTCGGTCAGAGTGAGGTTGTTGCCTTTGTTAAGCGTGTCCGCATTCGGGTTGACTTTGACCGTGTAGTTCACGTTCGGCGCGGTCGTGGCATCGTATTTGCCGTTTTTGTCAAGAAGTTTCGGCTTGCTCGCGCCCACTGTGGCGGAAGCGTCGCCTCCGGCGCTGCCATCAATGTCGATGTGCGCCTTGTTCTCGTAATTTCCCCAATCCGGCGCGGTGACCGGGTCGATGCTCGTCTCATACACGATGAGCACACCATCCGAGGTCTTCGCCTGGCTGAACGCCGGGGTACCCTTGGCTATGGTGAAGGTCACCGTGTCGTCGCCGTTGTCTTTGGCGCTCACTCCGGACAGCATTTTTGTGGTGCTGGAAGCGTCGAAGATCTTCAACGATTTCGCGACATACCGCGTGTGTGCCGGCAATGCGTCGGTCACGATGATGCTTTCGGCGTTCGACACCACGTCATGCACTTTGATGCGCCAGCGGATCACTCCTTTGGAGTTGGCGGTGTAGCCGTACCCGTATTCGTCCCAATACTGGTTGGCGGAGTCCTTGCCGAGCACGTCGCCGCGATGCTGGTGTTTCGCCGTGGAGGTTTTGTTCAATGCCGAAGCTCGGTTCCACACGGTTTCGTCGGTCACACCGTCGTTGACTTTCGACTGGTATTGCACGTACACTTCGCCGCCTTTGGCCATGGATGCGAACACGATGGTAAAGCCCCGATCAGTGGCGTTGACCTCGTAACTGCCCGTGTAGAGTTGCGTCAGTCCCGCATCGGTGTATACTTGGATGCTGTCTTTCACCAAGGTTTGCTTGGATCCCAGATCCTTGCCGCTGTCGTCCACATCCAGCTTGTCGGTCAGTTTGGCGTCGGTGAGGTCTTCCAAGGCTTTCATGCTGGTCACCCACGTCAGGTTCTTCGCTTCGGATGCCGACGACGTGCATGTTTTCTTCAGTTCGACCGCGTCGGTGCCGAGTTGAGGTTCGGCCGTGGCTGTTTTGCCGGTTCCATCCTGAGGTTTTACGGTGACTTCGTTCTTGTATTTCTGGTGTTCGCCGCTTCCTTCGACCGGCACGTTTTTCGCTTCGGTCCAATACTGGATTTGGAAATGGTCGTAGCCACCGGAGGGCAGGGTCACGGTGCCTGCTACGAGATCGCTCCAGCTAAGCTTGATGTAATGCTGCGGATTGTACTGGTCGCCACCCTGGTATGCACCGGGCGCACCGGGCGGACACACGGATTTCCAGTCGCCGCTGTTGTAGCAGCTGAGCACCAGATCACCGGTCGGCTCCTTGAGGTTGTTCTTGTCGAGCAGATCCTTGACGGTGGCTCCGTCGACGGATTGGCCTTCGCCAGCGCCGATGGTGATGTTCCAAGTGAAGCCTTGCGTGCCATTTTCGTCTTTTGCTGCGGTTGCGCTTTTGTTCACATACCAGTCGCTGTAGTTGAACCAGATGGAGTTGCTGGTTTCCTTCTTGTTGACGTCTTCGTTGCTGGAGTAGGTCACCTTGTTTTTGTTTTCGGTGGCATTGCTGCAATTGCCGGCCTCGCGGCATGCCTTGATGACGCTGTCTTTGTCGGCGTTCACCGAGTAGCGCACGTATAGTTTCTCACCGTCGCCCATGGAGCCGATGGTGACGTTGAAATTATGGTCGTCGGTTTTGGAGGATTGCCATGCGCCCGTGTATTCGTTCTTGCAGTCGGCGTCGGTGTAGATGTGCACGGATCCGTCCACGAAGGTCAGCAGGCCGCCCATGGTGTCGTCTATGGTCACGCCGGTGTTCGTGCCTGTAGAGGTCACTTCCAAAACGAAATCGTAGGTGGATGCGTCGGAAGTGGAGATTGCCGGGCGTTTGACCACGTTGACCCTGTGTTTGCCCTCCACGTTCACGGTGATGGTGCCATATCCGGGGAAGGTAAAGCTGGTATCGCCGCCAGCCGAACCACCGGTTTTGTTCGAGGTGATGGTTCCGTCAGTGGTCACGAACGCTTCGATGTTGGACCCCGCCGATTCGCCGCGGGTGTAGGTGGCCACCATTTTGTCGCCGTCGATGGTGTAGTAGCCGACCACGTCGCCACCGTTGTAGATCGGGTATTTCTCGTTCGATTTGTATTCCAGATTGCTGGGAAGGTCGTAGACGAAGGTGTCGCCCTCGTTGATTTTGACGTCGTTCGGCACTTTCCAATGCAGTTCGGTGCGGATCTGATCACCGTAGTTGACCTGCATGCCGGAAATGTACGGCTTCCACGTCTTGCCTCCGTCGGAACTGATTTCGAAGGAGGTGTCGTCCTTGTCAACCCAACCGAGATCGCTGATATTGTATCCCTCAGCATACGCGCGTTGCGGCGCTGCGATCACACTTGCGAAGATCATCGCAACGATTGCCACCAACGCGGCAATCGTTGTCATTCCATGCCGCTCACTTACGGCTTTATGCATGCCTGCCATTCTTCCCCCTGGTCGCAATGCAATCTAGTCGGTTTTACCCGTAAACCTGCTATTTCTCTGGACCCTACTAGACCACCCCACACAGACAATGAAACACTCTGAAAACAGGTGCAAGCATGACCTTATAAAAGGTTTAACATGCCGTCAAAAGTTGGAAAAAACGTTTGACGGAACACCCCTAAATCGGAGGATTATGCAAGAAACGCCGAAAACAATCACCCGAGCTGTTTCAATGTTTCATGAAACAAACTGCAAATGGAAGCGTTTGCAAAACGGGGTGCGTCATACGGTGCACCCCGTCACATAACAACAGACCGTTCCGAAACCGACCTCATCCGAACATGAAAGGTCCCACAAACCGGATCAATGCGTGATACCCATCATCGAAAGACACCAAGCATTCTCATAGGAGATCTCCTCCCACTGCTTGTACCTTCCAGACGTACCCCCATGACCAGCCTCAACCTCAATCTTCGCCACGGCATCCACGCCCGCACGCTGCAGTCGGGCCAACCATTTCATCGGCTCCACATACAGCACACGAGTGTCATTCATCGACGTGGTAATGAAAATCTTGGGAAAAACCGCAACCCGCGCATCATTTGCATCAGACGGCGCATTCTCATACGGCGTATATTCCTTCATATACCTGTACACGTCCGCATTATGCAGCGGATCGCCCCACTCATCCCACTCCGTAACCGTCAACGGCAACGACGGATCAAGAATCGACGTCAACGCATCCACAAAAGGCACATCCGCCTCAACGCCCGCGAAACATTCGGGAGCCATATTCGCCACGGCACCCATCAACAGGCCACCGGCGGAACCGCCATCGGCCACCGTGCGAGCAGGCGACGCCAAACCGGCACGCTGCAACGCACGCACGGCATCAACGAAATCCTCAAACGAATGCTTCTTATTGAGCAAATGCCCCTGCTCATACCAGGCACGACCCATCTCACCGCCGCCGCGAATGTGCGGCACCGCATAAAGCACACCACGATCAAGCATGCTGATGCGAGACACCGAGAATCCCGGATCCGAACTGATCTCATACGCGCCATACCCGGTAACGAACATCGCCGAATCACACGCGGGCACATCCCTGCGCCACACCAAGGAAACAGGAATGCGCTCGCCATCGCGGGCGGTAACCCACACCCTGCGCTCCATGTATTCGCGCGGTTCAAATCCACCAAGCACCGTGGCACGCTTCAACAGGCGATCCTCGCCGGTCGCCGGATCGATATCATGCAGTTCGCCGGGACGCGTGTAACTGGAGAACGAGTAGCGCATGCGGGGCGCATCATACGAAGGATTACCTCCCACACCAATCGAATACAAGCGCCGGGTCTCCCCCGGCATCGCATCGGCGGTCGCGCCATCCGATGAGGTCATCGCCTTGCGGGAAACCCCATGCACGGCCGACCCCTCGCCTTGCGCGGCGGCCAATTGGTCGAGCGCGCCCCACACTTCGGCACGTTCCTCGTTGATCTCGTCCACCGACTCGTCGACATCCCAATCGTCTTCCAACGCGTGGGGAACCAGCTCGGTGAACTTCCATGGACGCCCCGCAAGAAAATCCTCCGCAGCGGCATCCTTCGTCATCACCGCAATATGCGTCAGGCTTTCCGCCCGGTACTGCAGCGCCACATAATGCCGGTGAATCGAGATCCCCTCAATGCCAAGACCATGCGCACCCTGCAAAATGGCTGGATTGCAGGGATTGGAATACGGTGTGCCGATCGGCATCCCAGAAGCGCCCGGTTCGACCTCGTCGCCATACTCGCATCCGTACGGCGAACCGACGGCCACACGCACGCCCTCACCCAAACGGTACGGGGGCTCATGGGAGCGCATGTCGATCACATCGATTTCGAAATTCGGGTTCAACGCATTGTGATAGACCACGGCGAGCGGAATATCCTCACCGCGTTCGCCGGCACCTTCGAAACGGCTGAAACTCACGTCGTATTCCACGTCCTGCTCGCGCGGAATGAACGCGCGGAATTCACCTTCCGGATCGTCGGTGGAAAGCAGCAGCACTTCGGTAGTGGTTTTCGATCCGGTGCCGATCACCAGATTGCGTTCGTCGAACGACAGGCCGATGCCCACCCAGAATCGTTCGTCCTGTTCGTGATACACTTCCACATCGTCGGTGACGGGGGTGCCGACGCGGTGCCTCATCACCGCGTATGGACGCCACGCGTCGTCGAGCTTCACATAGAACACCCATTGCGCGTCCGGTGTGAAGCAGGCGCCACCGATGCCCTTGAACACTTCCGGCAGTTCCTTGCCGGTTTCCAAGCTGCGGATGCGGAAATCGTAACGTTCGTCGCCGCTGGTGTCGGTGCCGTACAGCATCCAACGTCCGTCTTTGGAAATATCCATGCCGCCGATACGGAAGAAATCATGGCCTTGCGCTTCGGCATTGGTGTCGAACACCACTTGTTCGCCGTCGATAGGCACGCCGATTTCAATGGTTGGCGGATCCCAATCGTCTGCGCTTCGAATCGGCACACGGCATTGCACCGCATACTGCTGGCCCTCCTGGGTGCGTACGAAATACCAGTAGCCATCCATGCGTGTCGGCACGGACATGTCGTTTTCCTGAACGTGCGACTTGAGCTCGTCGAACAGTGTGGAGCGTAGGGTTTTCAACGGTTCCATGCGCTGCTCGCAATACCGGTTCTGCGCGGCGACGTAATCCTGCACGTCATGCGATTCCTTGTCGCGCAGCCATTCGTACTCGTCGATGAAGGTGTCGCCGTGGAATACGCGCTCCTTCGGCACACGCTTCGCGATCGGCATCCCGCATTTGTCTTGCACGCTTTCGTCGCTTTCTCGCGCGCCCGTTGCGCCCTGTTCACCCCGAAAATCAGTCATGCACGCGATTATACCGGCATTGCATTCCCAATCCCACGCGGCACGCAACCCCTGCTCTGGGCGTACGAAAAAGTCAGACGCCCATCTGTTGTTTCAGGTACGGCAGCATGGTTTTCATGATGTTCGATCCGGTCGTTCCCGTGAATACCGGCACGTCGGTGACCGGCATCGGCTGCGTGGCCACGCGCCCGGCGACGGAACCGAAATTGCCGGTCACTTCGCGCGGGGACAGCTGCCGGATGCCGATCGCCAGCACACGCCCCGGGTAGCGGCGTGCGATTGTGGCGTATGTGGTCGGATCCTTCTGCCCGTCGTCGCCGATCAGAATGAACTTCATATCGGGAAAATCGGCCATGAGCTGTTCGGCGTATTCAAGCTTGTGCTGCACGCCCGACGGAATGAAGGTTTTCGGCCTCGGGTCAAGGTCGCGCAGCAGCAGCGGACCTTCCGGAAAACCGTGGTTCGTAATGAAATGGCGGATCGAGCTTTCCACATTCCATGGCGAAGTGGACAGGTAGAAGAACGGCGCGTCCGGGAACATGTCCGCGATGCGGTTGAACAGCAGGTTCATGCTGGCCACCGGCACTTTTTTGCGCGGATTAAGCAGCAGCAGATTGTAGGCGGCCTTCATCAGACGCGGCGCCTGCGTGACCATGATGGTGTCGTCCACGTCGGAGATCACGCCCACTTTGGTGCCGCTGGGAATGGTGAAAAGATTGGCGTTGACCGGCTTGCGGCTACGCACTTTGTACGAGACGTTGTGGATGCCCGGTTCAAGCGAATGCTCGGCGACGAGGTCGAGGTAGCCGGCATCGTCGGATGCCGCGAATTCGCTGGAAATATCAGGATTGCTGTCGATCGCGTCGTACACTTCCGACGCACCCACCTGCACTGTTTCGATGGGCACGTCATCGATGGCGATCCGCACTTTGGTATGCGGGGACGGCACCATCAGCATGCCACGTATGCCGCGAATCAGGCGGCCGGCCTGCCGTTTGAACGGGCCGTATACGGTACGGCAGATCAGTCGGGAGTAGTGTTCGGTGCCGTAGCCGACGTAGGGTTCGACACGTGGATACCAGTCGAGCGACCGTACCAATGCGGTCGAGAATTTCAGCCAGACACTGAATGCTTTGGTGATCGTGCGGCGGAACAGCCTGGTCAGCGGCGGTTTGACTTCAAGACGCTCATGTCTGGAGGCCGCGTCGAAGGTGGTGACCACCTTGCGTGCCGGAATCGGCACGGTGGGCATGTCATCGCAAGAATCGTCCATCCGCTCCCCCATACGCTGCTGTTCGCGCTGCTGGTCGTGCTGCGGCGCGTGCTGCGGCGGGAACTGCGGCAACGGCTGAATTTCACTCATATGCCCACTATAGGGGTCGCGTTCGAACAAACAGTAACGCCACCGAGAAAATCAGGGAACTTTCAGGGCCCCGCAAGGCACTTCCCATAAAAAGGCTGCGGCCGGCGGGTACGATGCGCGACCGTAAGCCCGGCCGAACGGCCTTGAGTGTGCCGCGCATCGCACCCGCCGGCCGCAGCCGTAATTAAAACTAGACGTCCGTGCTATTCAGTCAGCCACAATCTTGGCATACTCGTCAGCGCTAAGCAGGTCAGGCTCGTCATCCTCAAGCTCGATCTTGAAAATCCAGCCCTCGCCGTACGGATCGTCCGTCACAATGCTCGGATCGTCCGCAGCCTCGTTGTTGACGTAGCGGATGGTGCCAGCCACCGGCGAGACCAGCGCGGTGACCGCCTTGGAGGATTCGAATTCCGCCACTTCGTCGCCAGCTTCGACCTGCGTACCGACTTCAGGCAAATCGATGTACACGAGTTCGCCGAACTGTTCGGTGGCGTATTCGGTAACGCCCACCATGGCGGGTTCAACGGAGGAATCCACCCACACGTGCTCGTCGGAATATTCGAGGTGCTCGGGCACGTCGAGGTTCACTTTGCTATCGTTTGCTTCGCTCATGCCGCCCATTGTACGGCGTATGCGAACGCCGCGCACCCGCGCCACGCGTAACGGGTCAGCGTACCGGTCCGGATGGCATGGCGCCGACTACCTGCACGATGGTGCCTTCCGGACAGTTGTCGTAGATCCACTTGGAATCGGCTTCGTACATGTTCACGCAGCCGTGGGAGCCGTAGTGCGCCGGGTCGCCGTGGGCGATGCCGTAATTGTTCCAGCTTGCCGTGTGGAAGCCTTCGCCGCCGTAGAAGTAGCTTACCCACTTCACACCCTTGGACAGGTAGCGCGAGCCGTCGTCGTTCAGGCCGGTCATGTCCTGGATCTGATACTTGAGGTAGATGTAGAAGGTGCCCAGGTCGGTTTCGTGCTTGCCGGTGGTGCCCGTGCACACCGGGAAGGTCTTGACGGCCTCGTCGTTGTGATACACGGTGGCAGTTTGCGCGGTACGGTCCACCACGATGCGGTATTCGCTCTTCTTCTGCACGGTTTTGAAGTTCTGCACGTCGCCGTCCACCGGAATGGTGGCGCCTTGGCTGTTTTTGAGCGCTTCGCCGATCTTCGGTGCGAGCGCCTCCATGTTCTTGACCTTCACGCCGTTCACGCCTTTGACGATGGTGGCCAGCACTTTGCCGCTGTTGTCGACGGCGTCTTCCTGGTCGACCGCGTCCTGGTTGAGCTGGGCTGGGACCTGCTGCTGCACGTAGTTGGTGATGGCGTTGTCATCGTAGGACAGCGAAAGCGTGCCGTGTTCGAGGTCGGCGTCGGTTTTCAGCCATGAGGCCACGACTTCGGCTGGAATCTGGAAGGTCTTGCCTTGTCCGTTGTCCAGCACAATCGGCGCATTCAGTCGCGCGTTTGCCTGGTCGGCCACGTTTTGGGCTTCAGGCAGTGCGACCGGCACGTCGATGGTTTCGTACGTGATCGTCACGCTGCCGCTGTGCCCCGGGTTCGCGATGGCTTTGGCGACCGCGTCGATCACGTTGTCCACCTTCGGGGACCTGCCGCCGCGGCCTTCCACTGCGACGAAGGCGCGCGCGTTGGCATCGTACGATGCGGTGGACGGTACCGCGCGGTCGGTGTCCTGCACGAATTTGTCGGTGACGAACGTCCTGAGGGCCAGCTTGTTGGACTTGGCGTTCAGCGGCACGTTCTTCTTGACGAACGGGTTGACTTCGTTGATGTATTCGAGTGCGCCGTTGGTCTGGTGCTTGGCGGCGAGCAGTTCCGTGACCGTCTTGTCGACGTTGTAGCTCACGCCGAGGTCGCTCAGGCTGCCGGAAGCGTTGTTGCCGTTGCCGTCCTTGATGTTCACGGTGGTGTTCTTCACGGCGGCCGTCACCGTGTTTTTCAGCTGGTCGGCGGTCTGTCCGGCCACACTGGTTCCGCCGAAGGTCACGCCCGGCGCGGCCTTGTCTTGGAAGTACCAGCGTGCGGTGAAGAAGCCGGCGATCGCGGCGACCACCAGCACGGCGAGCACGATTCCGGTGATGATCAGCGGCAGTTTGCGTTTCTTGGCCACGACGGCTTCTCCTTCGACCGGCATGGTGAGCACGGGAATGGCGGGAGCGGGCGTGGATGAGGGCATGTCACCGGTAGGAATGGCACCAGTGGGAACAGCTCCGTTGGGGACAGTTCCGGCAGGCGTGGTTTCGGCGGCACCGGCCGTCGGGAATGACTGGAACGGCTGGGTCTGGTCCGATGCGAAATTCAACGGCGGCATGGTCTCGGTGGCGGCGTTGGACACGTCGTCCTGTTCGGACACATCGGCCACGTCGGCGAGATTGATCGTATCGCCGTTCTCACCAGACTGCGGCGGCACGGCATTCACCCCTTCAAACGAGATGCCGGCGAAACTGTTGTCCGTATCGTTCTGCCCACTTCTATCAGACATGTATGTGGTTTCCTCATTCACTCTCTTAACGGTACATACCATGCAGCATGATACGCAGACGAGTGCCCAAACGAATACCTAAACAAGCTCCCCCGGCAACCGCCCCGAAGACAGGCTCAGCCGATACCACCTTTTAATGACAGGTCTTGTCACGGCAAGTCGTGGCCGAGCCATTCCTCAATCATGTAGCGTGCGATCGTGGCTTTGCCCGGAGCCTCCATACGTCCCGAAACCAGTTCGCTCATGTATTCGTCGCGTGTGACCCAACGCGCCTGCAACGTTTCCTCGCCGTCCACGTGCACGTCGGTGGTGACCGCCACGCCTTTGAACGCCATCATGAGAGACGAGGGGAACGGCCACGGCTGGGAGCCGAGATATTTGAGTTCGCCTATTTCGATGCCGACTTCCTCTTTGGCTTCGCGCCGGCATGCGTGCTCCAGGTTTTCGCCAGCCTCCACGAATCCGGCCGAAACCGAGTACAGGCCGTTGTTGCGCCATGCGCTGTTGTGTTGCAGCAGCAGACGGTCATCATGGTCGACGATCGCGGTGATCACCGCTGGCTCGATTCGGGGGAACAGCAAACGATTGCCATCCTCGTCGTTCGTGCAGTGCTGAGCCCAGCCGCCGAGCGCCGGTTTGACGGGCGCGCCGCACGTCGGGCAGTGACGCTGTCGGGCGTGCCACACGCTGAGCGAGATGGCGGAGGTTGCCTGTCCGGCTTCGCGTGCGCTGGCGTGGGGTGCGAATCCGCGCAGGTCCACCCAGTCGAATCGGGTTGCCGCGCTTTCCAGCAGCGATTTCGCGTTTTCCTGCGATTCATGCGCCGGCACTTCGGCGAACGCGTCGTCCGCTCCCCCGCTGCGAGCCGTCGCAGCCGTAATCGTCGTATCGTTCGGCTGGACGTGCGTCACATCCACGGCGACGACGTGCTCGCCCAATCGTCCGCCGTACGAGCCGAGGAATATGGCGAGCGCCGATGGGTGCGATTCGAGTTCCGCGGCAACGTACGCGCCCGGCAGTTGGGCGAGGCGCATTTTCACGTTGGCGTAGTCGGCGATGGCGCCTTGGCCGTGCGGCACGGCCACTTTGCCGTCTTTGACGAGGATGACTTTCGTTGCCGGTTCCGCCAGGACTTTGGCGAACAGGTCGGGTTCGCCGCGTCGTGCCACTTCGTAGTCGATGTCTCCTTGGGCGAGTGGCAGGAACGGCAGGGTCTGCGTCAATGCCAGTGGTGAGAACACGCTCATGGTTGTGTTGCCTCTTTCATGCGTGTTATATACGGAATATATTCGTTATACATACGCAGTACATATTCCGTATATACGTTTTATATATTTTCTCTATATCTTGTCGATACGCCGGATGGTCTGCCACAGATAATCGTCGCAGCCGGCTCAGCCGACTCGCTTCACCAGTTCCAGCAACGCGGCGGCCACCTGGTCGGGGTGTTCGTACGCGCTGAAGTGGCCGCAGTCGTCGATCACCGTCATCGTCACGTCGGTTTTCGTCATCGCGTCGGCGACCGGCTTCATCACTGCCGGCGGGCTGGACGGGTCCTTGTCGCCGCAGATTACTGCGACTGGCACGTTGATGTTCGGCAGCACGTCGTTCAGGTCGGGACGGCCAGCGGCCATGCGTTCGCGCCAAGCGATGCCGTCGGCGGGCTGTTCGTTGATCCACGTTTCGAACTGCCTGCAGTAGGCGTCCGACTGCTTCACGGTGGAATCGGCTTCCGACGGCACGGCGAATCCCATGACCGGCTCGTGTGTGCCGGTCGTTTCGCAGTCGGTGGCGATTGCGACGCGCTTCAATCGCATGTCGGCGGAGTCGGCGTCGGCTTTCGTGTCGCACAGGGCGAGCGCCGCCACCGCTTCCGGATGCAGGCGTTGGATGTCGAGAATCAGGTAGCCGCCCATCGACAGGCCCACCCAGATGGCTTTGCTGTAGCCGGCGGCGTGCAGCAGGTCCACGTACGCGTCCGCCATGCGGTCCAGTCCGTATGGGAACGCGCCGTCGGCGTCCTTGCCGCCGCTGTCTTCGTCGGACGGAATCGGTCCTTCGCCGGCGCCGGGCATGTCCGGAGCCCAGATCGCAAATGGTTTCACGCCTTGTTTCACAGCTTGGTCGCGTAAAGCCGCCGCGCACTCGTCCCACATGCGGTGGTCCACCGGGAAGCCGTGCACGAGCACCACCGGCGTGGTTTCGGTATCGTTGCCGCCGTCCGTATATATGTTGTTGTTCAGTTCAATCGCCATATTTTTTTCTAATCCTCCCCTATCTGCCTGTTCGCCTAGTTTGCTTGGCTTTTGCCCCGCGTGCGCGGCTTGTCCTACTTGCCGGTCCATGCGAGCGCCTGCCGCACGATGGTGCCGTAACCGTTGGCCATCTGCCCGACGAAGGTGTCGAGCATGTCTCCGGACGGGTCGACCCATTCCACGTCGAGCGTCTCGTCCTGCGGCTTGCAATCGCCGGCGATCGGCACCACGTAGCACAGCGCGATCGCATGTTGGCGTGGATCGTAATAGTCGGATAGGCCGGGTGTCGGGAAGAATTCGGCCACGGTGAACGGCTGCAGGCTGATCGGCAGCTGCGGCAGGGCGATATCGCCCAAATCTTTTGCGACGTTGCGCGCCACCGCTTCACGCAACGATTCGTGATAGAGCACACGTCCGGCGATCAATGTGCGTTCGATACCGCCGTCGTCGGTGACGCGCAGCAGCGAGCCGATTTGCGCCACCCTGCCGAGATCGTCGGTGCGCACCGGCACGACCACGACGTACGGAATCGGTATTTCGTGGCGCATGCGGTTGATTTCGTCCGATGGGAGCCATCCCGGAGGGTTGCCCATTCCGCGGATGAAATCCTCCGGCGTAATGTCGTCGAATTCCCCGCGATGGCGGTTGGCGTCGAAATCGCCCTCGTCGGGCACTTCATCATTCATCACTGGCATGGTTCCATTATCACGCACGGCATGTGAATGTCACGTGCTTCCGATTCTTCCCATAGCGCAATCGGGTGCGGCAGTGTGTTTGCGTGGCGTGCGGCTATATACTTTTCGCAAACGGTCTTTCGCAATATTGCGCAGCATTGCACGATATTGTTTTTGAAATCGGCTTATAGCGTAAGCCGGGGAATGGGGAACGCATATGGCAACGCATGCAGTCACTTCGCAGGATTTCAACCAGGTCGTCGAATCCAATGATCTAGTGTTCGTGGATTTCTGGGCCACGTGGTGCGGTCCGTGCCGTGCATTCGGCCCAACGTTCGAGAAGGCAAGCGAGGCGAATCCGGACGTCTATTTCGCGAAGGTAGATATCGATCAGAATCCCGATCTGGCCGCCGCGGCCAAGGTTCAGGCAGTGCCGACGCTGATGGTCGTCAAGAAGCAGCAGATCATCTTCCAGCAGGCCGGCGCGTTGCGCGCTTCCGATTTGGATGATCTGATCAGCCAGGCCAAGGCGTTGGATATGGATGCGGCCGCTTCCGATGGGGACACCGCTTCCAGCGGAGACGCCAAAGTGAAAACGCCAAGTAGTCAGTCGGAACGATGATTCGGCCCGTCGCCTGCGCGTTGCATACGTTATCTTCAAGTTCCTTGGGGTGCGGTAGACTATATGCAGTTGCGCGCATTCCGGCGGAACCCTAGCGGTTGTGCGCCGTGCCCTAGGCACGGAATCCGCCGAGGAATTGTACCCGATGTAGGAGCAGAATGGCTAGCCATAAGAAACATGCCCAACCAACTACGTTTGCCTTGCCGGGCAAATCTCAGATGGTGAAGATTGTCGCAACGGTTGCGGCAGTGGGGCTGTTGGCCACTGGCGGCATCGTGTCGCATAATCTGTACGCCACCGCGGAGAAGTCTCCTGCCAAGCAGGTCACCGCGTATTCCGTCACCGACAGCATCGAAGCCTCCCGTGGCAACGCCCGTGAGGCGCTTTCCGGAGATACTTCGTACGTCACCGTGAAGATCAACGGCAAGACCCGCGTGGTTCCCGGCATGCATTTCACCGACGTGAAGTCCGTGCTTGACGCGGGCGACATCACCCTTGATACGGAAGACACCGTTTCCCCGTCTTTGGATACGAAGGTGAACGAGAACACCGTCATCAAGATCGAACGTGCCGGCGCTTCCGTTGAGGTGTCTGATACGGATATCGCATTCAACACGGTCAAGAAGGAGACCTCCAGCCTGCCGAAGGGCCAGGAGAAGGTCGAGACCGAAGGCGCGAACGGTGTTATGGAGACCACGAACCTCGTCACCAAGTCCGGCGGCAAGGTCATGTCTTCCAATATGATCAGCTCTTTCGTGAAGAAGGCTCCGACCGACAAGGTGATCCTCGTCGGCACCGGCTCCTCGTCCACGCCGTCCGCGGCCGCAGCGTCGATCGGCACCACCGTGCCGGCTGGCGAAATGCAGCAGTGGGCTCACGATTATCTGCTGTCCAGCGGCTATTCCGAGGCCGATTTCACCGCCACCGTGTACATCATTTCTCATGAGTCCGGTTGGAATGTCGCAGCCACGAACCCAAGCTCCGGCGCGTACGGCCTGCCGCAGGCGCTGCCCGGTTCGAAGATGGTGAGCGCCGGTGCCGATTGGGCCACCAACTACCAGACCCAGCTTAAGTGGTTCTGGGGCTACTGCGCACAGCGCTACGGCTCCATCCAGGGCGCCTACACCTACTGGCTCGCCCACCACTGCTACTGAGTTTTAGTTTTTCAGACAGGAGAGGTTCCGCACACATTGTGCGGAACCTCTCCTGTCTTATATGCCTCTTTTATATTTCATATGGAAAGATGCAGGCCATTCATGGCGTTACGGTTGTTTATGCACGCAATTCATTCATCGCTTTTATCGCGGCCCTTTTGGCCATCTTACGCGTGAGCGAACGGCCAGACGCAACGGGCTCGAAAAAGCCATCATGCTCTTTTTCCACCGTCCATCGCCAACCAAGCACGTTATTTTGAGCGACTCGAATACTGAACGAAAATCCTACACGCCCACTACCTGCCACATTCATTCCAAGCTCCCTTTTTCAGGATTTTTGGGCTGGATGCATACGTACTCATTATTAGCGTTTATGGACGATTCGCACAGCCTATCAAGATACTGCATATAGTACAGCACTCACATCAAGAGAACTGTACTATATGCGATTTTTCAAGCTGAGCGGAATATTGTTCACTTACTCGCCATCTTTGGCCGTATGATGCGAACCTTTGCGGGGACCGCGCTTGCCGGATACACCCTTTGAAGCATCGGCCACAGCAAAAATGACAACCTTCTCATCCGGGTAGGACTCGCCATCCATGGCGAAATAGGCAATCTGGTCGTCTGCGACCGGCGGGAAAGTGAAATACTTCTGCACCGCTACCAGCACATCGGTGGTACGCACGGTCACGGAAGAAGCCTTTCCCGCAGCGTCAGAGTCGACGCCATCGGCCTTGCTTCGCTTGGTCTTGCAGAACTTGATGGCGTTCTCGTCTTTGGCGTCGCATGCCTGGACTGCGATCTTCTTCTGCCTGTCATTCACCAGCAATTTCACGTATGCCGGGCATCCGAGCGCTTCGGTCACGCCTTTGGAAAAGCGAACGGATGATTCCATGACCGTCATGGTCATCTTATTGGTGGTGGTCTTTTCTCCCACTGCTTCAAATCCGTCAAGAACAGACATGCCAACCCCTTGAAAATATAGGATATTAATTACATGCAATATAATACAACAATTCGCATAAATACACCCTTTTTTCACTAATAAAATAGGGGGTATCTCCGCTTTCCAGCAGAAATACCCCCTGTATTTCCAAGAATATAGCAATAATTCATAGACTTCATTGAACAAGTTTTCATTGAGATGAACTCAAGGAAATCATGCACCAATAATGTCGAGAATTACCGCGCCATATTTCAATAGTTGTATTTCACGTCATTGGTCATTTTGCCGCACGGCGTCTGATCGAGCTTCATATCAGCCGTGGCCTTGTCAGACACGGTCACGTCGAACTCGTACGTCACGCTCTTGCCAGGTGCGATGTACGCCATACTGGAGTTCAACGGCTTGCCGTCCATGGTGGCATTGCTACGGTCACGCACATCACCGGTCACGGCGATTGATCCAATCGAACCACCTGCAGGCGCGTAAATCAGCACACGCTGCGCGGATGTGCCACTCGGCGCCACGGGCACGCCACCAACGCCCTTCTGCTCACCACCGAGAATGTAACTCGTGCAGGTAGCCATTTCCGTGGAAGTCATACGGTTGGTCAGCGTGTACTTCACGTGGTAGGTCTTGTCCCCTGTCTTGGTCACTTCGCTGGTACGGTCGATATACCAACCCATCTTCGAAGGATTCTGCTCGCTGATGTAAATGCCCGTTTCCGGATTGGTCTCGCTCTCAGGCGCATTCTTGGCGAGTCCAGCACCTTGGAAGTACTTCGCTTCGTCATCGTGGAACGTGTAGGCGTAGAAGTGGCGGTTCTCGGCCAAATCACCGATGCTTTGCGCCACCTTCATCATCTTGTCCACAGTCATGTTGCCAAAAGCGCCGTCCATCACCGTTTTGGCAATGTACTCGAAGTATTCGTCCTGCTGTGCCACAGGAACGTCCTTGTAGATGGTGTTGAGCATGTATTCGGCGGTGTTCTCGCCGGTAAGCACAGTGCCGTTGGACAAAGTGACTGGTCCGTTGATCTCCACCATCTTCTGGATGAACACCGGATCCACGGAAATCAAACCGTCGATGTTGCAGGCATATTGCGAACGCTGCCATGAAGCGTTGAGCATTTCCGCGTTGCGGGAAACATCCGGCACCGCGAAGGTGTCTCGCACGTCGAAGGAGAAACCCAACGGCCTGTTGAATACCGCATGTTCCTCAGCGGTGCCGTTGTTGCCATTGACGAACTCACCATTCGGGTGGAAGTCCCCCACCGCGATTTTGCCATGATCCGCAGTCATGGTGCCGAGAGAGCCAACCAAGCCGCCGCCGGAACGTGTTTCGGATGTGGTCTGTGCCGCCAGCAAGTATGTGCGGGCACCGTTCTGGCCGAGGAAGGAAGGCAGCATGTGAGTGGCGTTGCTGACCTGTCCGACCAAATCGGCGATATTGTCAAGCTGGTCCTTGCCCTGCTGATAGGCTTTCTTCACCATGCCGATTTTCGGCTCGGCAAGACTGTTATACTGCTTGTTCTGCTGCTGCACCTGCTGGTTGAGCTTGTCGAAGTTACCTTGCGCATCGGCGATTGGCTGCAGATTAAGTTGCCCTTCCGCACCGGAAAGATTGGCATCGGCAAGCTGTTGCACCGCAGTGGTCAACGATGGCAGTGTCTGCTGTGCAAGGTTGTCCACGACTTCCGTCATGCCTTGCACAGTGGCGATGTCACTGCCGACGAACGGCATTTTCGCAGCCACGTTCCATAATGAACCGTGCGCAATCTGCTTGGCCTGCGTCATCTGCTGCTGAGCCTGCGCGATGGACGCCTGCGACGCGGCGGCATCCTTGAGCTTTGCAGGGTCATTGATTGCGGATAGTGAGGATATGGCTTGCGATTCGTGTGCCTTGACGCTTTTTGCCTGCTTATACAGTTGCATACCAAACACTGCAGCAATGGCAAGTAGCACGATCAGCACCGCAAGTACAATAAGCGTCACATTCCGTGCCGTATGTTTTTCCCGTATTGCTTGAGCATGTTGCCCCATGCTTTGCTCCTCAAATCATTAAGCACTCAATTTGACTATTCCAGCGCATTATTGTGCCACATGGCACCCCTTTTTTTGGCCGCCAAATGAAATTTCCCTCTGTTCCATCACAAGAACAGAGGGAAATCAAGAAATACCGAATTAAAGCAGCCGCGTTTTAATATGCGCCGTTTGGATGAATTACCACACCAATGGTCCTCAGCACGTAAACGAAGTCCCCAAGCACGGACCAATTCTGTACGTAATTGACGTCAAGACGTCGGCTTTCCTCTTCATCCAAATCATTTCGTCCGGACACCTGCCACGGACCAGTAATGCCAGGCTTGACCAAAAGCCTTGTAGCATAAATCTGATCGTATTCGTCCACTTCGAACTGACGCTGCGGACGAGGACCAACAACACTCATGGTTCCAATGAGAGAATCGAAGAACTGCGGAATCTCGTCCAAACTGGTTTTTCGAATGAAATGACCAATCTTGGTGATACGCGGATCCTTTTTAATTTTCACGCGAGCACCCATCTCTTGACCATTCGCTGCGGCGACTTCAGCCAAATGCGCGTCAGCATTCACACGCATGGAACGGAACTTGTGAATCTTAAACGGCTTTCCACGTAGGCCGATACGTTCCTGAGTGTAAAAGACAGGACCTCCGTCTTCTTTCTTAATCAATGCCGCAACAACAAGCATAATTGGGGAAGAAAGAATAATAGCCACCAGAGAAACGACAATATCAAAAAGACGCTTGCAGATTCGTGCGTACGGAGAGTATTGAGGCAGTCGAATCGTCATAATCGACGTACCTTGAATATCACGAATCTGAGTCTCATGGCCGCTGATTTCAACCGCAGAAGCAGTAAGCGCGATTTCAAGGTTCAAAGATTCCATCTGCAATGCAAAAGCATTGAAATTATCGGAGAAGCGGTGAAGAACATCAGTTACCATGACCGTCTGTGCGCCGACCGCGACGATACGTTCTGCCAAACGGTCACCATAATTTACCATCATAAGGCGGGATCCCCACCTATCGTTGATTTCTTGCAGGAAGTCGCCAAGATCCGTCTCAGTTTCTACCATACCGGTATTCTCATTCAAACGAATAGGACACACTGCCACCGGGCGGTAATTGAGCTGCTTGCTCTGCCCCAGCATCTTCAATGCACTCAAAATGCCTTCCGGAGAGCCAACAAGCACCGTTGAATAGAGATATTTACCGTTTTTACGACTTGCAATAATGAATTTCCTTACGATTACACGCTCAATCATGGTAAGCAGGGCTGCCAGTAGAACGGTTAAGGTAATGGCGGTGAGCTTCGCATACATGTTGAGCACAAAATGGCATGCGCACAATACGAACCAGCATTTGACGGTGGCTTTCCCAATGAGCACGTTCAGCTGGTATCCATCGCCCATGATATGACGATGGTATACGCCCGAACTATGCAGGCACAGAATCCAAATCAAAGCGGTCAGCACGAAATATACGACAGGGAAAAGCGTGAATTTGAATCGCGAAGAGTAGAACGTGATCTCATTGCGTGCTACCAGCACCGCGGCAACTGCGATGACGAACATCGCCATGTCCAACAGCATAAGTACAAGGTTGACAGCCAATCTCCAATAAGAAATCTGAGACAGCTGCTCGGACACTTTATTATTCAACCGTGCTTTGCTGTTTATCGCAGCACCGCTGGCACTGTCTTGCATGTCTCTCTCCTCTTAAAAATGCACACTCAAGTAGTTAATTTACCACAGCCCCCCCCAGAAATTAAGAGGGACCTATGGGGGTACCATTCGCTATATCCAAATCCTTCTCCGGTATGGCTTATTCGCCAGCAGTACCTGTATCTGAATCGCCGTTGCCGTTGCCGGTCGAACCACCATTACCGTCATTCGAATCGCCGTTACCGCCGCCGTTTGAATCGCCGTTGCCGTTGCCGGTCGAATCGCCATTACCGTCATTCGAATCGCCGTTACCGCCGCCGTTTGAATCGCCGTTGCCGTTGCCGGTCGAATCGCCATTACCACCGGTTGAGCCACCATTGTTATTGCCACCGGTCGAACCACCACCGTTCACACCGTTTCCAGAGCCCGGACCAAATTGCCACGTATATGTGTAGCGCCGGTTCGTAGTGCCGTTATTGGTATTCGAATTGGTATTCGACTGGGCATTGGCCGCAGTTTGCTCCGCCACAGACTTGTTTACGCCGTCAGAAGTCGAGGAAATCACCTTCGAAGCGTTCTGCATGGCCGCAACATCGGTGCTTTTGCCATCGAGGAGTTTCTGGGCAGCGTCAATCGCCTTGGCAAGCGCGTCACGTGTCGACTCGTCCGCAACCTGGCCTGCAGAACCGTCAAGCAACGTCTTTGCGTCGGCAATGGCCTTCTGCAATGCGGCAGTCGTCTTATTCACTTCCAAAGCTCGCTTGCTGGCGGCCACAGCTGTGGCTGCTGCGGTAACGGCCTTGGTCTGGCCTTTGATATTGCTGATCTGCTTGCTCATGCTACGGGCGTGCGCACGCAGTGTGGTTTCGGACAGCAGCACCGAACATCCACCGACCGTCTTGAGGTTTTGCGCCTTGGTCACGGCCTGAGTGAGCTGGTCGATTGTGGCGGCATCCGCCACCTGGTTTGCCGCAGTGCCCTGCAGACTAGTTGCCTGTTCGATGGCGTTTTGCAGTTTTTCGTTGGCTTTGGAGTATTTGGATTTCGCCTTCTCACATACCACCACTGCCGCACGCTGTTCTTTCGAATTGATACGATTGCGTACCACGATGACACCGGCAATAGCAACCGCCACTGCCGCAATCGCAGCGACAATGGCAATAATCTTTCGCTTGTCCGCAGACGGCTCTTTCGGTGCGACCGGAATGGTTTTCAGCGGATCATGTTCCGGATCTTCCGCGGCCAGCTCCTCTAGGTCGGTTATGCCACCTGATGTATCAAAGGCCTGAGTTGCTTCGACGTCCTGTTCATCTGTCGAAGAGACGAGGGGTGGCAGAGTAGCGGTTTCCTCGGCATCGGCTGGTGCAACCGCATCATCGAAATCGATGGTGTCGAGCGGCATACTGGGTATATCCGCGATTGTTGGCGCAGCCGAAACCGGCTGTTCCGTTTGCGCAGGTACGGAGGAAGCGATGGTGCGGGGCTCAGCAAGCGAAGCCCCATCCGCACCATCGGCTTCTTCCGAATCGGTAGGCTGCAATTTGGGGAAGGTCAGCGGAGGAATATCCCAGCTGGTGTCCACCACATCCCGAGATATGTTGGACAGAATACCGTTCATAGACCGGGAATCATCGTTCTCAGTTGCCATACACCCCTCATTCCATGGAGAAGGGAACCATCAGTGCCGCTTCTTCCCCTTCGCGCGATGGCTGCTGCGCGGCGCACCATCCTCATAGTAATAGTAATAATTGGAATGCGTATTGGTCTTCTTCGGATCTGCACGATTGAAGATGAAGCCAAGCACCGGCACCTGCGCGGTGGCGAGCGTGTCAGCCGCCTCCTGCAGGGACTTCTTCTCGCACACGTTGCGGCTGACCACCAGCAGAAGGCCTTTGGCCCAACGGCCGAATACCGCGCCATCGTTGGACACCGTCAACGGGGCGGTATCAATAATCACGTAATCGTATTGGGTGAGCGCCTGCTCCACCATGAGCTTCATGGTTTCGGAGCTCAGCAGCACGCCAGCGTTCGCCGGCCTCTTGCCGCCAGGCAGAATGTGCAGGTTCGGCTTCCAGTAGCTCTGCACCACGTCCTTCGGGCCCATCTGCCCAGACAGCACGTGCGCCAGACCGGCAGCACCTTCAATACCCAAATGATGGGCGACAGACGGGTGGCGGAGATCAGCGTCGATAAGCAGTACTTTCGCACCATCTTCAGCAAGGGCCACCGCAGTATTGATAGCCATGGTGGTCTTGCCTTCGGACGGCTGCGCAGAGGTGATGACAAGCAGCTGGCCCACACCTTCGGTGCGGTCGGTCTGCAGGAACTCAATATTCGTATGGATACGGCGGAATTCTTCGGCGATGGCACCGTTGGGCCGGCTCACCAACACCGGGCGCTTGCTTTCGAGTAAATCGTCCACGGGAACAGAACCAAGAGACGATGCCCGAACAACACCTCGCACGTCAGACGGCTCCTCGACTCTCGTGTTGAGCAGGTCTTTGATGAGCGCTGCGAACACGCCCACAATCAGACCAAGCACCACGCCAACGGCCAAATACAGGACGGTCTTCGGGGACGACTTGGTCAATGGGGTCTGTGCTTTCTGCACAATAGAGACCTTTACCGGGGACGTGTCCCCGGTATATAAATCGTTTTCAATCACCGTTTTCAGCGACTCCGCCACGGCATTGGCAATGTCAGCAGCCTGCTTCGGATCGCCGTCTACCGCGGCAATATTCACAAAGGCGGTGTTGGTTGGATTGGTGACGGTGATCTGGCCCGCCAGATCGTCAACGGTTTCGTCCAAACCGAGCTCGTTGATGACCGGCTTGAGCACCTTTTCAGTGGCGGCCAACGTCGGATACGAAGTGATCTGGTTGGAAATATACGTGCCACCGGTGGATTGCTGGCTGATGCTTTCCCCGTCTTGGGAGGCGTTATAGGTAGCCATGGCCTGAGCCGTTGCCGTATATTTCGGCGGTGCCAGGAAAGTATATGCGCTCACGCCTGCCACTACCACCACGAATGCGATGATCGCGGTGACCAGATGCTTACGAATGATTTTGAGCAGATCCATCAGAGTGATGCCGTCATCCGCTTCCTCAACTACCCCTTGCGGTGCGGTAGGCTGCTGCACATTAGCGTTCTCTACAGAAGTCACTGAACTTCCCCATCTCACGTTGACAATATCCTTTCCAAGGATAATCTTCCCCCTCGAACTATTCCTCATCCCTTCATACATTGAACACATTTTTTGGGAACTCAAACAGATAAGCTATGAAATAAGGAACATTCCCTGTCGATATCGTGCGCGTGCGAGACTTTTTGGCAATATTTGGCATATTCAGTGGCTGATTTTGGGCGGGCTGTTTCTGACCGCAAGAAAAAGTGCCACCGGCGACCGTGTCAAGTGAACAAGGCCGCCAAAATCTGTTGTCAGCCTTTCCTACGCCCAGCTTAAGTAGATTAAGGAGAACGACAAGGCAAGCTGGAAGAATACGCTGTCCCGCCAGCAAGGCGTGTACATAATAACCAATACCGATAATGGGAAACTGTATGTGGGAAGCGCCACCGGAAGGAACGGCATATACCAGCGTTGGCAGGACTACATCCGCGATGGTCACGGAAACGATACTGGGCTGATTGCCATTGTGAAACAGCACGGGTTGGAGTACGTGCAGACGCATTTTCGCTACACGCTTCTGGAACATTACGACTTCACCGTGCCTAAAGACGTTGTTCTCGCCAGGGAATCCTATTGGAAGGAGGCTCTGGATACGCGCAAGCATGGGTATAACGGTAACTAGATATCTCCAATACGGCAACAATAAGCACAATGAAACCACCGCTTTTAGCAGAAAATTGCAAAATGAGTATATTTCTGGATATAATCTCAGTATCAAAGGAGCAAAATATACTTACGAGGCAACCCGATGCTGATTGATTTTAGTTTTTCGAACTTCAGGAGTTTCCGAGACGAGCAGTCTTTCTCCATGACTCGCGACGAAAGGTTCACGGAGTCCAACGACTCACGGCAGTCTCCAATCACAGCCATATACGGCGCCAACGCATCAGGAAAATCCAATTTCCTGAAGGCGATGTGCGCCATGCGTAACATGGTGACAAACAGCTACAGCCAAGGTGATGCGAACAGCGATATTCTTAGGGAACCATTCCTACTGAGAGAGAACCCATTTGAGGAACCATCGATGTTCTTCCTGGAGTTCACAGCCGAGAACCATCTAAAATACCAGTACTGGTTCCGCTATAACAATAAGCACATATTGGAGGAAGAGCTTACCTTCTTTAAGGACATGGGAGGACGTCTCTCCACTCACTCCTCACTGTTGTTCTCCCGCACCGGAAACGACGAAGTGAAATTCGGAGCCTCTTTCAAAGGACCTAGAGCGCAAGTGCGAAAGACAGTGGGACTCCGTCCCAACGCTCTCCTGCTTTCGGCGGCCGCCGCAGCCGGCATCGAATGCGTCCAACCTGTATTCTCGTTCTTCCAGAATGATATGGCGTATTGCGTGGCAAATGCCTTTGAACAGGAACAGCCCATATTGCTTGACCAATTCAAGAACAAGACACCTTTTTCGAAGCATCTGACATCTCTGATCAAATACGCGGATTTTGGCATCAGCGATGTGAAAAGCGTTCCGGCGAACATCCCCTCGGATATCTGGCATCAGTTCAAAGAGCAGATGAAGACTCAGATCGGAGCTGATGAGGGAAAGCTCGAGGAAGCATTCAACATCAAAAACGCAACACAGTTGCAATTCACCCATACCGGCGAAGATTCGTCCTCTGCCGGCTTCGGTCTGGATAACGAGTCCAGGGGCACCGTCGCCGCGCTGTCGTTCTTCTCGCTTGCCCTTCGTCAGCTATCAATGCCCACGGTCACGCTTATCGACGAGATTGACACAAGCCTGCACCCAACCCTGGTAGCAGAGCTGGTGGCGCTGTACACCGATCCGGCAACGAATCCCCACGGCTCCCAACTCATTTTCACGACCCATGACGTGTCATTGATCAATCAGTCGGGTTCGTCGAACCGCCTACTGCAACCCGATCAGATATGGCTTGTGGAGAAAGACAAAGACGGCGCCTCGGAACTCTTCCCGGTAACGGAACTTGGTATTCGAAAGGAAGAAAACATCGGCAAGAACTACCTCAATGGTGTATATGGCGCCACACCGAACCCCAGTTTCCATACCGTGTTCGCACAGATCATGAATGGAGACGATGACTGATGGCGAAGAAGCGAGACGTTCCCGTGCATGGTCGCAAGTCCGCACGTTTCCACAGGGCACGCAAGAAGCGTTATCTTGTCGTAGCTGGCGGAGCTGTTACCGAAAAGCAATACTTCAAGCGGCTTGCCTCCATATATGACGTCGTCATCGAGTACCAACAGAAGAACGAAAGCCCTGAACATCTCGCAGATTTTGCGCGCAAGTTGAAGGAAGAGGACGAACGGGATATCTCCACAGATTGCTATGAAAAAATCTGGGTGGTAGTCGATGTTGACGACTTCCATGGCCACAGCCAGGCCGCGAAAATTTGCAAGGACAATGGAATCGAACTCATCATTTCCAATCCCTGCTTCGAGGTCTGGCTACTCGATCATGTCAGTGTCTGCCCACCGAGCTTCACACTGACATCTACTGTCGAATCGGCTGCGGCGAAAGCCGGCATTGTCGGAGGAAATCGCAACAAATACGTCAATGTTGAACTCATTGACAGCGAACATCTCGATGCCGCCATACGCAATGCGGAGCGACATAACACAGCGGGAAACAGACAAGGGCGCAATACGCTTGCACCTCATCACGAGCAGGAATACGCCCCTTGGACCGATATGCCAAAAGTAATCGAAACGCTGAAATCTAATAAACAGAGCTGAAAGGAGAAACATGGCTCTACCCATCCGGGTAAATTTCGAAAACCCCTTCATAGATATTCACACTGGACGAGGTCAAGGTAGCTGCACATTCGCAAATGGATTCGACTGCATCTGTTCATGCGCAGGTATCGCACACGCCCAATTACTCAGAATGGTCCTTACTCCCGAAAACAGTAAGAAACTACCTGACAAATATAAGAAGGCTCTTGCTGATAAAATCCAAACTGTCCAAGCCCATATTGTCGATATTCCACACGATAAAGCAACGGCAATCATCCATGCGCAGAGACAACCTGAGCGCGTGTTCTTTCTTTGCGAGGATATAACTCATCCCATAATTGATTATTGCCGAGTAATTGATATACCTCACTGGGCAAAAGAGAATTCCATGACGAGTCAGCAAGTGTCAAGACTTTGCGCTTGTGTACAAAGACACGGCATTGATTCTTTCAAGGATTTAGCCCCTAAAGCCGGCGAATATTTGTCCCAAGCACACGTACTTTGCGACATCGTAGCTTCTATCGCATTCGCGCTCAGCGAAGCCGCAGACACAATTCCGGATGAAAATACGTTTATCAATGCCTGCAAAGCAGCATTCACTCTCTCACGACGTAACTCACTAGGATTCGGCCCATCGCGAAATAGACATAGGAAAAACACAGTCGCAGCACGCAAATCACGGCAGGAAAACGATGATGAGGAAAGCCAAAAACGATACTCTGATGGAGACTCCATCTCAAGTAATCTGCTCACCAAGATTTTAATGGATATCAGCAAGGACGTTTACGCCCTACTGATGGAGTACAAACCCCAGACGAAGCAATTCCTCCAAGCGGTTCAGGCCACAGCAATATTGTTTTGCCCCGATCCGGATAGCCATAAGCTCATATGGGACGTGTGCTTCATTCCACTATTCCAAACGGAAATCTGTGATGACCTGCGTAGCAAGTTGAATCAAGACATCATTACTGCACTTGAATATGGGAAAACGGATATCTGGGACAACGGGGCTAGGGCATACTGGTAGGCAGAGCTGACTTGATGTGGCGCCTTGAAGACGCTGCATCAAGTCAGTTCTTCTGATTCGGCACGAGCATGATCTCACCGTCGGCGATACCCTTGAGGTGCTGGCCGTACGGGCTCTTGCCATAACGCTCGGCGGACTCCATGAGCTGGTTGCGCGTGATCCAACCGTTCTCGAAGGCGATCTCCTCCACGATCGCGATCGGCAGACCCTGCGCACGCTGCACGGTACGCACGAACTCCCCCGCCTCGAACAAAGAATCCATCGTACCGGTATCCAACCACGCGTAGCCACGCCCCAGCGTGCGCACGTTCAACATGCCCGCATCCAAATACATACGGTTCAGGTCGGTGATCTCCAACTCGCCACGCGGGCTCGGCTTCACCCGCTTGGCGTACTCGACCACGTGCTCGTCGTAGAAGTACAGGCCGGTCACCGCGTAGTGCGACTTCGGACGGGCCGGCTTCTCCTCGATGGACACGGCCTTCCTATGCTCGTCGAACTCGACCACGCCATACCGTTCCGGATCGTCCACGTAATAGCCGAACACGCTCGCGCCCTCGCCGGATTCGGCCTTCGCGACCGCGCCACGCAACGTCGCGCCCAGGCCATTGCCGTAGAAGATGTTGTCTCCCAGCACCAGCGCGCACGGCTCGCCCGCGATGAACTCCTCACCCAGCAGGAACGCCTGAGCCAGACCGTCCGGAGACGGCTGCACCTTGTACGAGAACCGCACCCCGTAATGCGAACCATCACCCAAGAGCCGCTGGAAGTTCGGCAGATCCTTCGGCGTGCTGATGATCAGGATGTCACGGATCCCGGCCATCATCAGCACACTCAGCGGATAGTAGATCATCGGATATTCTTCACGAATTTATGCTCCTCACCAATCACCCAGCTCATCCAAATCCTCCAACGGGATCGGCCAATCGATATGCAACTCCGGATCGGCGAGGTTCACGAACGTGTGCGCCTTCTTCTGCTCCAAGTCCGGTGCGCGTTCACGAGATACGTGTACACAGCACCGTCCTCCAACCCCTAGAAGCTATTGCCCATACCACGCGGCATGCATGGATGATAAGGGACACGAACCCCAGACATCCACGCGCGACGCCAAACGGTCACTGGCCCCGCTGCTTATACCGTTCCTCGGTCGCGGCCTTCGCCGGCTCCCACCATGCACGGTTCCGCGTATACCATTCAATCGTCTGCGCGAGGCCTGACTCGAAATCCGTATGCTTCGGCGTCCAACCAAGCTCCGTGCGCAGCTTCGTCGAATCGATCGCGTACCGGCGGTCATGGCCCGGACGATCCTTCACCCAATCGAACGCATCCTCCGCCTGACCCATCATCCTCAAAATCATGCGCAACACGGTGATGTTGTTCCTCTCACCATCCGCGCCGATCAGATACGTCTCGCCGACACGACCCTTCGTCAGAATCGTCCACACGCCGCTGGAATGGTCCTCGGTATGGATCCAGTCACGCACGTTCAACCCCTTGCCGTACAGCTTCGGACGCTGACCATCCAAGATATTCGTAATCTGACGCGGAATGAACTTCTCCACATGCTGATACGGGCCATAATTGTTCGAGCAGTTCGAGAGCGTCGCGCGGATCCCGTACGTGCGCGTCCAGGCGCGCACCAACATATCCGAAGACGCCTTCGTCGAACTGTACGGGCTGGACGGATGATACGGCGTATGCTCCGTGAACCTGGCCGGATCATCCAACGCGAGATCCCCGTACACCTCGTCCGTGCTCACATGATGGTAACGGATCCCATACTTCCTGACCACCTCCAACAGACGGAACGTGCCCTCCACGTTCGTCCTGAGGAACGGTTCCGGATCCGCGATGCTGTTGTCATTATGCGACTCGGCCGCGTAATGCACGATCGCGTCATGACCAGGCACGATCCTGTCCAACAGGTCCGCATCGCAGATATCACCCACGACCAGTTCCACACGATCCTCGGGCAGGCCCGCGATGTTCTCCGGATTGCCCGCGTACGTGAGCTTGTCCAACACGGTCACATGCACGTCCGGATGATGGTCCACCACGTAATGCACGAAATTCGAACCGATGAAACCACATCCACCGGTCACGATAATGTTCTTGGGAGTAAACGTCTCTTCAACCACACCCCCGATTTTACGACACAACATCTATTCCCATTACGCATGATGTTATATGCAAACTTTCCTGAAAGAGAAAACGTTTTATGTATATATTTCATACAACCTTTATCCAATAGCCCCGAACTCACGTTTGCATCCACTGAAAATTTTTGCAAACCCCTTTTCAATACTCCCTCACACCACAACTTGCAATCGTTACGCATTCTGCATCCACAAATCGCCATTCAATCGGGGGCTACCCCTGCAAAAACAACGGCAAGTTTTTGCAAAAATCATTGTTATTGCAGCAACGATTTTCATTGACATTCTGCCATTTTCCACTCTTTAGCACTCCGCAAAAGGTATAGAATATACAGCATACGTTCGCAATAGAGCAAACGTTATCAGAGAAGATAAACCCCCGTCATAAGGGGCCGTCAGTAAGGAACAAAGGAGTCATGAAACATCGGAAACCCGCACCGGCCTGGCATAGGCTGGGGCTGAAGATTAGCAAGAAAGTGGTGGTCGGCATCACCGCTGCGGCGACCGCCTTCGGCGGACTGGCAATCGCCAGTACAGCGGCACAGGCCAGCACCGATCGTGACAGCTACGCCGACACCGTTGAAAACGCCACATTCGAACAGGCTCGCAAGCGTCATGGACTGGCGCAGCAAATGAGCGAGGGCGCCACTCTGCACGCATGGGAGTGGAGCTTCAAAACCATTGAGGAAAACATTCCCGCCATTGCCGAAGCGGGCTACACCTCCGTGCAGACCGAGCCGATCTCCGCCATCCACACCGGCAACAAGGGCAAGATCTTCACCGAGAACTGGTACTACGTGTACCAGCCGACCGACACCACCATCGGCAACTGGGTGATGGGCTCCGAATCCGATCTCAAGAGCCTGTGCGACACCGCGCATAAGTACGGCGTGCGCATCATCGTCGATGTGGTGGCCAACCATATGACCGCCACATGGAACGCCATCTCAGACCGTTGGAAGAAGTCCGATCTGTACCATCACGACTGCAATGACGGCGATGTGCAGGATTGGAACAACCGTTACCAGGTGACCCACTGCAAGCTGCTCGGCCTGTACGACATCAACACCTCGAAGACCGAGACCGCCAATATGATGCATGACTACCTGGTACAGGCGGTGAACGATGGCGTGGACGGCTTCCGCTTCGATGCGGCCAAGCACATCGAGCTGCCGGACGAATATGACGGATCACAGTATTGGAACATCGTGCTCAATAACGGCGCGCAGTTCCAGTACGGTGAAGTGCTGCAGGATTCCATCTCCCGTGACGCCGATTACGCCAAACTGTTCGCCAACAACAGCCGTCATGGCGGCGGTGTGACCGCTTCCTACTACGGTATCAAGCTCCGCGGCGCGTTGAGCTCGAAGAATCTGAATGCTGGCAACCTCAACAATTGGGACAACGCCGCAGGTGGCAACAATCTCGTTTCCTGGGTGGAATCGCACGATAACTATTCCAACAAGCCCAACGATTATGGCGCGTCCATGAAGATGAGCGAATGGGAAATGACTATGGGGTGGGGCGTCATCGGCTCCCGTTCCCAGAGCATGCCGCTGTACTTTGACCGTCCGACCGGTTCCGGCGGCGATCAGCCGCAGTTCGCTGAGAAGAGCCAGCTTGGCGACGCCGGCTCCGACTCCTGGAAGGATCCGCAGGTCGTTGCCGTGAACCACTTCCGCAACACCATGAACAACAACAAGGCCGCGGAATACATGCGCAATTGCGGCGCGAACTCCTGCCTTATGGTCGAGCGTTACATCAAGGATGGCAACTCCAAGAACGACGGCGTGACCATCACCAACATGGGTGACACCCAGAACCTGGCTGGAACCACCACCACCCTTGATGACGGTTCCTACACCGATCAGGTCTCCGGCGGCAAGATCACCGTTTCCGGCGGCAAGATTACCTCCGGTTCCGCTCCCGCCGGCAAGATCAGCGTGTTCTTCACCGACAACTCCGCTTCGGTTTCCGCCAGCGGTTCCAAGTCGTTCAAGACGAACACCACCACCGTCACCTTGAACGCGAGCAACGCCACGAACACCACCTATACCACTTCCGAAGGCAAATCCGGCTCCTATAAGGACGGCGACACCATCACCGTCGGCGCTTCCACCGCTGTCGGTGGCACTGTTACCGTGAAGGTACAGGGCAAGGATGCGGATGGCCAGACGGTTTCCGGTGAATTCACCTGTACAAAGAAGGATCCGAACGCTACCAGCACGGCTTATGCAAAGAAGCCAAACGCGTGGAGCAACCTGTATGCATACGTGTATGTGGACGATCCTGACGCCACCACCCTGCAGGAGAACGCCAAGTGGCCGGGCGAACTGATGACGAAGGTCGCCGCGTCCGACACCTGCGGTCAGGACGGCGAATACAAGTACGAGATTCCTGACGATCTCGTCGGCGACAACACCCGTATCATCTTCAACGACGGCAACGCCACCAACACCAAGAAGTATCCTGCCGACACCACCGATGGCGAGGATGCGGCCGGTCTTTCGATCGACGGCAACTACGCTTGGAACGGCAATACCTCCTCCGGCACTTGGGAAGCCCGCAATTGCGTGGTGACCCCGGTTACGTCCGTAAAGATCAACGAGGGCAATTACACCACCGACATCTCCGATGGCGTCACGACCAAGCAGCTGACCGCCACCACCGACCCGGCTGGTGTGGCTGTTTCCTGGAAGTCTTCCGATACGTCCGTTGCCACGGTTGCCTCCGATGGCACCGTGACGCCGGTGAGCGCCGGTACCGCCACGATTACTGCGAAGGCTGGCGATAAGTCCGCTTCAATCAAGGTTACAGTAACGGGTCAGCCGCCGCTGGATCCGGTGAAGGACAACACCATCTACGCCGCCAAGCCTTCGGGCTGGGGCAAGA
>OFMN01000437.1_pt1 | contig 38513 bp, 51 predicted proteins | sample 1541791 | NCBI WGS metagenome assembly OFMN01 (sample SAMN04209248, study PRJEB22552) | human gut metagenome | biome: gut; material: feces | host: Homo sapiens | place: USA: Oklahoma
AATCCCGGCTGACGAGGTACTCGGTCTCTGCGCCCAGCTTTTTGCCAAAGCTGGCAAATACCCGGCGGGCAATGGCGGGGTCGGTGGAGATCTCCTTGACCGGGTAGAGGGTGGCAGTCTCCCGCTGGGGTGTCCACACCGCAAAGGGAAGCTCGTGCTGGACAAAGCTCTCGTACACGCAGCACAAAAAGCCCTCAAAGCTGCCGTCATACAGGTAGACCACGTCGGCATCGTGCAGCTTGCGTGCCCCCTTGGGGCTTACAGCGCTTTGGCAAGACATTGCACCGCCTCCTCCCGTACCATGCGGACAGCCGCCCGGGGCGGCACGCCCTGCCCGATAAGATTGTCCACGGCAGGCGGGCTGAACAGGCTCAGCTGCTCGCAGCTGCCGCTGAACACGTTGGGGTCGATGAGCGCCCGGGTGATGCACTCCCGCCCGGCGCTGCCGCGCCCCGGGTGTGCCCCGGCAAAGCCCCGGCAGGTGATGAAATACTGCGCCCGCTTGAGCACCACCCCCATGCGCTTGAGCTCGTCCAGCCCCAGCGCCGCCTGCTTGCGGGCGCGCCAGATGCGCCGGGCGCTTTTGGGGCCGATGCCCGGCACCCGCAGCAGCATTTCAAAGGGGGCGCGGTTCACATCCACCGGGAACAGCCCGTAGTGCTGCACGGCCCAGTTGCATTTGGGGTCCAGATAGGGGTTGAAGTTGGGGTTATCCTGATCTAAAATTTCGTCTGCCTCGAACTGGTAGAACCGCAGCAGCCAGTCTGCCTGATACAGCCGGTGTTCCCGCAGCAGGGGCGGTTTGGTGTCCAGCGCGGGCAGGCGGGTGTCCTCGGCCACCGGGATGTAAGCCGAGTAGAACACCCGCTTGAGGCTGTACTTCTGGTACATGCCCTCGGTGAGCTTTAAAATGTGGTAGTCCGTTTCCGGCGAGGCCCCCACGATCATCTGGGTGCTCTGCCCGGCGGGAGCAAACTTGGGCGCGTGGCGGTACAGGGTGAGCTCTTCCCGGCTGGCGGCACCGGACACTGCAATCTGCTTCATGGGCCGGAAGATGGAGTGCCGCCCCTTGTCCGGGGCCAGCAGGTTCAGGCTGCGTTCGCTGGGCAATTCCACATTCACGCTCAGGCGGTCGGCAAGGTAACCCAGCTGCTGCAGAAGCTCCGGGCTGGTGCCGGGGATGGCCTTGGCGTGGATGTAGCCGCCAAAGCGGTATTCGCCCCGCAGCAGCCGCAGGACCGCCAGCATCCGCTCGGTGGTGTAGTCCGGGCTGCCCAGCACCGCGCTGGACAGGAACAAGCCCTCGATGTAGTTGCGGCGGTAGAACTCCATGGTCAGTTCGGCCAGCTCCCGGGGCGCAAAGGTGGCGCGGGGGATATCGTTGGACTTGCGGTTGACGCAGTAGCCGCAGTCGAAGGAGCAGCAGTTGGTCATCAGCACCTTGAGCAGGCTCACACAGCGGCCGTCGGCGGTAAAGGCGTGGCAGCACCCCGGTGCATAGCAGCTGCCCACGGTTCCGGCCCGCGCCGTGCGGGAAGCCCCGCTGGAGGTGCAGGCTACGTCGTATTTGGCGCTGTCGGCCAGAATGGTCAGCTTATCCATGAGTGTCTGTTCCATAAAAATGCACCCCCGAACGGAAAAAAGAGTATAAAAGAAAAAGCCATACGCAAAACTGCAAATGGCTTTTGATTCAAAAAACAGGTGCATGCAGAAAACCTGTTTGCTCGCTCTTTTCGTGAAAATGTGTTTGGAGTGGCCCGCAGGCCACGACAAACACGAAATAAAAAACAAATTTTCCGCTGAATATGGCCAGAGTGAAACGGAGGCCATTTTAAAATAGAAGATTTACCACTTGGCCTTGGTCTCCACCACGCGGCCGGCGATGTGCAGGTGGTTCAGGTCCTCGCCCTTGATCACCAGTTCGTTGTAGGCGGGGTTGAAGGGCTGCAGCACCACACAGTTGCCGCGCTGGATGTAGCGCTTCAGGGTGCCCTCGCCCTCGTCGCCGTAGATCAGCACGCCCAGGTCGCCGTTTTCCAGCGTGTCCTGCTTGTGCACCAGGGCCAGGTCACCGTCCTGGATGCGGGGCTCCATGCTGTCACCGCGCACCACCAGATAGAAATAGTTGGAGGGATCCTTCACGCGGGCATACTCCTGCCCGTAGTCTTCCTCGAAGGCCAGAGCACCGTAACCGGCCTTCACGGTGCCGATCACCGGGATCAAGCTCTCGGAATAGCTGCCAAAGAAGCGCTCTTCCGGGGCGGACACGTTGCTCACCGGGCGGTACAGCCCCAGCAGATAGTCTGCCGTGGTGTTCAGCAGCTCCGCGATGCGGGCCACCGTGGAGGGGTCGGGGGAGGATTTGCCGCTTTCCCACTTGCCGACGGCCTGCTGGGTCACGCCGAGCTTTGCGGCGAGTTCTGCCTGGCTCACGCCCTGTTTTTTGCGGCACTGCTTCAATAGCTCTGAAAACGACATGGTAATTCTCCTTTACATCCAGAGGGGGATTCTTTTGATGGTTTTATTATACAACAAAAAGGTGTTTCTGTAAAGAGCTTTCTGCAAGCGGAGCAAAAAAAGGTTGTGGGTGACGGCGGCTTTTCCCACCATCCTGAAAAAATTTGCAGAAAGGCTTGACAGCACGCGGCAAATCTGGTAAATTAAATAGGCATTCGACACGGCGTAAGGCGAGTGTCCACAAGGAGAGATGTCCGAGTGGTTTAAGGAAGCAGTCTTGAAAACTGCCGTACGGCAACGTACCGTGGGTTCGAATCCCACTCTCTCCGCCATTTTTATTGAATAAGTGTAACGCACTTTGCTCTGGAGTAGTACTCAAGAGGCCGAAGAGGCGCCCCTGCTAAGGGCGTAGGTCGTCTAAACAACGGCGCGAGGGTTCAAATCCCTCCTACTCCGCCAAGAAAATCCCTCGTAGTTTCGTGAAAACTGCGGGGGATTTTCCATTTGTACAGAATGACCCCGTGCGAAAGAAAACGGATAAAATAGAAGAACTTCCAAACTACTACCATATTTTACTACTAAACCATTATAACTACCAATGCGGGAAAATGCAACACTTTCCGACACATGGCAGCACACGCAAACAAAAACAGCCCCGAGGGCCAGACGGCTCCCGGGGCTGTTGCTATGCTATGGACTTACAGCTGTGTGCTCAGTGCACGCTGTTTTTCTTCTGCTCGTAGACCTCATCGGCAGCGATGGCGGCCTGGGTGAAGCTGTTGTTGTACCACCAGTTGACGAGTGCCGCCACGGTGGTGCAGCCCGCGGTGACCAGCTGCTCCACGGTGGCGCTCTCGATGGGCAGCACGGGCTTGCCGCAGGCGCTGAGAATCTGGTTGGTCAAGGCCAGCAGCAGGACAGCGGTGCGGGTGATGGTACCGGCGGAGATCTTGTTGTTCAGGTTATTCATAGTTAGTTCCTTTCTCTTTCGTGTTCGTCTGCTTCTAAATCAGCGATGCGGTGGTTGGCCACCTTCATCTGCTCTTCCAAAATGGGGACGCGGCGAGCAAAATTGTTGTGCTCCCGCACCTCGCGGGTCAGCTCTTCCAGCTTGGTGTCGGTCACAGCCTGACTGCGGCTGTTGGCGATCAGCACCCCGATCAGGGTCACGGCACCGGCAAGGATAGCTGAGATGATGCTCTCCATTGGTATCACCCCCTTTCGTCCTCGGCGTTGTCCTCCCACGCCTGCTGGATGCGCTGTCCGTTGTGGCACACTGCGTCCAACACAGCGTCGGCCTGCATGTTGGCCGCCAGAAGGGCCTTGTCCATCGTGTCCAGGCGGAAGTAGCCCGTGAATACCTCGCCGTTAGGCAGCGGAGCTGCAACAGCAATTTTCTCGATTTTGCACTCTTCCAGTGTAGCGAGTACATCAGAGAGCCACGCCGCATAGGGCGCATCCGACATCAAAATGCTTGCCATTGGTCTCACCCCCTTACTGCGTCCATCTGCTCTTTTTAGCGCGGGTGTCAACGTGCACCCAGCCCTTTGCCCGGCCTGCCTTGACGGGATAGCGGCCAACGCCGCCCCAGCCGGGCAGCAGGCTTTCGGCGTAGGCGGCCACGTCCTCGACGGACACGCCCGCCACCTGGATGTCCGCCGCCCGGCCCAGCAGGTGCTGGCTGCTCTTGGCTCCACCCACGGCCGCGTTGTGGGCCGCCGTGCGGTACCCGCTGGTGATCGTGATGGGCTTGCCAAAGTGCTCCCGGATGCACTGCAAAAGCATCACAAGGCTTTCGTCGATCATCACGACGTCGCTGCCGTCGCGACACCGGAACTCGCGCACCTTAAAGCCCGGTGCCAGCTGCCTGGCGCCGTCCTTGGCAAGGCTGTATTGCTTGATTGCCATAGGCTCACTCCTCGCTCTTGCTGCCGGTCTTGGTCTCCAGCAGCTCGGTCAGCTCTTTGTACTCGGCTTCGGTGATGCGGCCGAGGGCGTAAAAAACATCAATTTTTTCCGCAAGGCCAGCGGTCTGGCCGCGCTCGATCAGGCGTTTACAGGTACGATACAACATAGGTTTACCTCCTTATGTGGTGCTTGTGTCAGTGGTGGGGTCGTCGGTCAGCCCCAGCTCCAGCATGGCGACGCGGTACTCCTGATCTACCGCCAGGGCGTCCGTGTCCGCCTGCGCGGCCTGGGTCTCCGCCACCAGCTCTGCCAAGGTGGGGTAGTGGTAGCCGGTGAATACAACCTGTACAGTATTCAGCGTATTAGTAAGGGTACATTCAAGCCTTTTTTTGTCGGCCGAAAATAATACTGTGACCGTGAGACTTCCCGCGCCAAAACCGCCAGCTTCATATGACATACCAGGGGTAAGATTAAAATCAGCTTCGTTTGCGCCACAGGTCGCGCGGAGGTTAACGTAATCTACACCGTCCTGAACGTTAATTGTCTGAGTTTTTCTCATCCCAATCGTTGTTTTTCCGCTCCACACCAGCCGTGGCTCCGACTTTACCGCCACGGCGGCAGCGATCTTGTCGTTGAGGGTCTTGCCGCTGAGGGTGCCGTCCGGGGCGATGTCCAGATAATCCCCTACCTTTACGCCGCCCAGCTGGTCCGCCGTAGCGGGCGGCAGGCTGTAAGGCGTGCCGAATTTCGCGTCCGCTTCTGCCTTGGTATAAAAGTTCCCGCTCTCCACCGCCGCGATGGCGGCGTCCAGAGCATCGAGTTTGGTGTGCAGCTCGGTGGACAGCTGGGTCATCATAGCCAGCGCCTGCGCCTGCAGCTGGGCCGTGGGGATGCCGGTCACGCCGTCCCGCATGACGCCGCACACGTCCTCGTCCGCGCGGGTGTCGGTGATGTCGGCGGCGGTGATCACAGTGCTGCCCGCCGGGCGGCGGATGTCGGCCAGGCACAGGTCATACACCAGCGCGGTGCGAGTGATCTCCGGCGCTGTGGGGCTTGCGCTGTCCGGGGTGCCCTCCAGCACCTGCAGGCGGGTCTTTCTGGCGGCTGCGTCGTAGCGCAGCACCAGCCGGTCGATGCGGCTGCGCACGGCGTCGGCGGCGGTCAGGGTGACCGTCTCCGGCTGCTCCAGGATGATGCTGCGGCCCCGGAAGCGGGCCGGACGCACCCATGCCTGCCCGGCGCTGACGGTCACGGTCAGGCCGCCGTTTGCGGTCACGGCAAAGTCCTCGTCGGCGCTGTATACGCCGCTCAGCCGGGTGCTGAGGAACCCGGAAGCGTCGTCGGCGTCGTAGGTGATGCCGTTTTCCGGGTAGGTGATGATATCGGCCATAAGCCCTCCTTTACGTCTTGTGCCAGCTCGGCGTGCCCAGCCGGATGGTCCGGGTGGTGCCGCTGGACTGGCTCTCGGTGATGATGTCGGCCACCCGCACCATGGCGGTGTAGCCCAGCTGGGGCAGGCTGACGCGCAGCACGTCGCCCACGGCCAGCGTGTCATCATCCACGTCAAACTCGATGCTGCCGGTGCGCAGCTGGGCCAGCAGTTTCTGGCCGCCCCGGTCTGCCAATTTGGCGAGGTAAGACTGGCTGGCGGTGGTCTCGCCCTTTTCCTCATCGGGCTGGATGTCGCGGGCGTCGATGTAGATCTCCCGCCGGTCGGATCCGGTGCTGTCTACATCGCCCACCCAGCAGGTGGCCCGCTGGTCGCCCTCACCGGCTCCCTGCACAAGGGCTACGTTGGCGTAGTCGGTATCGGCAAAGGACCAGCCTGCGTTGAGCAGGTTGCCCCATTTGGGGCTGTACCGGTTGTTGGGGTCGAAGGCAGGCCGGAAGCACTCGAACAGCAGGCGCTTGTCTGCGCCAGTGCCATCCAGCACGATGCGGAAGCCCAGGTCGCAGGCCTGCCCGATGGTCTGGCAGTACGCAAAGACAGTGCCGCCGGAGGTCTGCTTGTCGAAGGTCGTGTCGAAGCCGTACTCGGTGCCCAGCTCCAAGCGCGGCCACGGCTTTGCCGCTGCCACAAGTGCCCGCATGGCCTGCTCCGCGTTCTGATTTTTGACCACCGCAACGCTGGCCCGCTTGGTCAGCAGCCAGGTGGCCGGGTAGCCGCTCAACACGAGGTTTGCGTCCTCGTTCTGGTTGGCGCGGGAGCAGATCCGCATCGGGATGCGGGGCGTCTCGTCGCTGCGCACCAGCCACCGGCCCTCGGTCAGCAGCTGCAAATTCTCGTCGGTGGGGCGCACCTCAAGTGTAAATCCGCCCTCGGAGTAATACGGGCTGTCCCAGTAGAGGGACACCCACACGTCCACCCAGCCCACACGGACCAGGGTGTCGGCGTCTAAAACGTCCAGTCTCATAGCGGTTCCGGCAAAATACCGGCCTCCATCGGGTAAAAGCTCACGGATGCCTGCAAGTAGGCCGCGCCGCTGTCGGCCTGCATGGACAAAACGTTGTCGCCGGGCTGCAGCTCGGTCAGGGTGCTGTCCTCGTCCAGCTTAGAGAAGATGTTGCTGGTCTTGCCCTCCCGGGTCAGGGTGCAGGCCAGCCGGTCGGTGGTGCTGCGGTAGATCTCCAGCCGGTCGCCGTCCTCCAGCGTCAGGTCAAAGCCGATAAAGGCCCCGGTGCGCGGGTCTACCACGCGCGGGTGCTTCACCGGCATGGTGCTGCGCAGGGTTGCCGTAAAGGGCACCGGCAGGCTGCCGGGGTTGCGAAGCACTGCCGCCTCGCCGTCCTGCCGGATGCCGTAGGTGTGGGAATCATAGCAGACCGGGAATGTAAACGCGGGCTGGTAGCCGCCCAGCACGCGGGCTGTGGCGGTCAGGCCGTACCAGTAGGGCTTGGGGCTGTACAGCATCAGTTCACAGCGCGGCTCGGTGTAGCTGGAAAAGTAGGGCGTTTTCTGCACCACAAAGCGGGTGAAGTATGCGTCCCCGAAGTACATCGTGCCGGTGGTGTAGTAGGGCAGTTTGCGGGCAAAATTGCGGGCATTGTCGAGGGCGCGGCTGCCCCAGAACACCACCGACAGAGTACGGGACACGCCTGCCACGCTCTGCCGCTCGACGGTGGTGCCGGTCTGGTTGATGCCCTGTGCGGTCTGGATGTCCACATCCACGCCGTTCAGCGGGTCGAGGTTGTAGGGCGCGTCGTAGTCCCAGCCCAGATGCAGGACGGCACCGGCGTCTGTGACCAGCTTCAAGTGATCCTTAAAAAGCATGGGTGTCCTCCTTTATCGTCTCTGCGCCTTGGCGCGGTCGGCTTCCCAGCGGGCTTCCCGCTGCAGGTCTGCCGCCGTCTGGGCCTTGGAGTAGATGTTCTGGGTGATGTTGGTGTCGCCCTCGCGGTGGTAGCTGTTGGCGGCTGCGGCCACACGGGCCGTGCCGGACGCAGCCACGGTACCGCCAATCCGCATATTGTCCGACAGCACCAGACTGCCCGCCTGCCGGATCATGTCGGCAAGGGCGGCGTTGGTCTTTTCCAGCGCCTTGGTGTTGGCGTTGATGGCGTCCTCCAGGCTGCCGGTGCCGGTGGAGATGTCGATATCTCCGCTGATGCCGCCGGAACCAGACCCGCCGGAAGCGCTGCCCCCGCCGGAGGGCTTGGGGCTGCTGCCCTTCCGGCCTCCCAGGCCTGCCACGATGGCGGCGATGGCAACTCCCAGGGCCACCGCAGCTCCGGCCACGATGACCCCCATGGGGATGCCGAAAACGGTGGCGTTCAAAGCGGCACTGATGGCCGTGAGCATCCCCTCAAAGGCGGCACCCACGGAGCCGATCATGGTGCCCATGCCTGCGTAGATGGCCGAGAAGGCCGACAGCAGACCGCCGGACAGACCCTGACTGACGGCCAGCGCGGCGCTGCTCAAGGGGGCTTTCAGTCCCTTAAAGATGCCTGTGAGCTGGGTGCCGAGGGTTTTGGCCTGCGTCCACACCTCACCAAAACCGGAGGTCAGGCCCTTGCAGATCTGACCGCCGATGTCGATGCCCTTCTGCACGAGGGCCGTCTGGGCGTTGCCCAGGGCTTCGTTGAGCTTGTCCACCAGACCGAGGGCAAAGTCGTTGACCTGCTTTTTCTGCTCGGCGGTCAGGCCGCCGTAGATGGCGTTTGCCGCCCACAGGCCGATGGACTTCCAGTCCTTGTTCTTGACGGCGGTATACAGGTCATCAAAGGTGCCCAGCAGGCCGGTGTCGGCGTGGGTCTGCAGCTCCTTCCACAGGTCGTCGAAGCTCTTGATGGATGCCTCTTTGGTGGTCTCGGCCACCTCTTCAGTGCCGTCGGCGGCAATGGTCTTGACCCGCTCCACAGTGACGAGGGCTCCGTCCACCACGTCGTCGTAAGTCTCGGTGATGACCTTTTTCTGGGTCTCGGTGCCGTCGGTCAGGGTCTCGGTCACCGTCTTGGTGCTGGTCTGGATGCCGTCCACGATGCCGGAGGTGGTAGCGGTGATGGTCTTGGCCACCTCCCGCACCGTTTCCATGGTCTGCTTGACGGTCTTTTTGCCCTTTTCGTCCACCTCGGTGATGGTCTTGATGTCTTTCAGGACGCCGTCCACCATCTGGCGGGAGGTCTCGGTGATGACCTGCTTTTGCTGCTTTTTGCCGTTGGATAAGGTCTCGTTGACCGTCTCCACGGTGCGGGTCACACCGTCCTTGACCGTGGTCGTGCTGTCCGAGATGGACTTGACCACCTCGGCGGTGGCCTTCTTAGCACTGGACGCCGCCTTTTTGCCGGAGGTGTTCACGGCAGCGGCGGCAGAACCGGCGGACTTGGTGACAGTGGCGGCTGCTGCCTTGGCCGCTGCGGCCTCCTCTTTGGCCTGCTGGATGCGCTCCTGATGGCGCTTTCCACGTTCCTGGGCGGCCTTGTCCAGCTTGGAGCGGTTGTAAGCGTCGATGGAGCTGCTATAGGCAGTATTGTAGGCTTCCTTTGCTGCACCTACGCCGTTCTTCAGGTTTGCCAGAGCAGCGGCGGCCCCTCGGATCCTTGCCACCAGCTCGTTGATCCAGTCCACCACCGTGCCGATAGCGTTCTGTGCGATCTTTTTCACAGACGCAAATGCGGAGTTGACCGCATTTCGGAAGGTCTCGCTGGTCTTATAAGCCGTCACAAGGCCCGTTGCCAGGGCTGCCAGAGCTGCCACGAAAAGGCCCACCGGATTGGCCGAGATCACCGCATTCAGGGCTGCCTGTGCCAGTGCCAGCCCTGTGGCTCCGGCTTCCGCTGCCGCATTGGCGGCGGTCATTGCTGTGGTGGCAACGGTGTGGGCCACCTGGGCCGCTGTGGCAAGGGCCACATATCCCTTATACGCCAGGAATGCCGCACCCGCAGCAGCGACCACGGACGTGGCAATGCCGATGGTGTCCTTGAGCTGGGCCATCTTCTCGTCGCTGTCGAGGAAGGAGGTGACCACCTCGTTGAGCTTCACCACAAGGTCGCCCAGTGCCGCAAAAAGCCCGCTGGTCAGCTCACCGGTCAGGGCGGCCACGTTGTCCTTCAGGGTGGACATGCGGCCGCTGAAGGTCTGGCTGGCTTCCAGCATGCCGTTGTAAAACTGCCCGCCCTCGCTGGTGGCGGCTTCCACAGCGGCCTGCAGCTCGCTGAAGCTCACCTTGCCGTCCGAGATGCGCTTGTACAGGTCGGACATGCTCTCGCCGGTGGCGTCACAGATCTGGTTCAGCGGGTTAAAGCCCGCGTCGATCATCATGTTGACGTTTTCCAGCGTGACCTTCTGGGCACTGGACATTTTGCCATAGGCACGCACCAGCGTCTGCAGCTTGTCCGCATTGCCAAGGGAGATATCGCCCAGCTGCTGCAGCACGCCGGTGGTGTCATCGGCGGCAACGCCGAACTGCAAAAGCGTCTGGGTGCCCTCGGTCAGGTCAGACAGGGCAAAGGGCGTGGACGCTGCCATTTTGCGCAGCTCGGAGAGCTTTGTCGCGGCCTGCTCCTCGCTGCCCAGCATGACCTTGAAGTTGGTCAGGTAGCTTTCCATGCTGGCGTTGTAGTCCACGCCGCTCTGGACCACCTTGCCCAGTTCCGATGCGGCCTTTTTTGCAAAGTCCGCGATCATGTTTCCGGCGGCAACGGTCCACTTGCTGGTGCTCTTTTCCGCCGGGTCGCTGTTGAGCCTTACTTCGCCGGTGATGCTGAAATCTGCCATGTGTCCACCTCTCATTCAGAGCGCGGGCACAAGGGCACAGGCTTTACAGTTTGATCTCTACCTCCCGTTTGCAGGAGGGATTTTTGCATTTGACCCACACGCCGGATGCCGTGGCCGTGCGCACCGCCCACACGGGCAGGGGCCTGCCGCAGTAGGGGCAGGGCACCGGCACCCGCTCAGTGCCGGAAGCGGGCCAGGAATGCCGCATCGTGTTCGGCAACGGTCTGGGCAACGGCGGCACCTCCTCTCAAAGATGCAGGCAGGGCAAAGCGCTCTTTCAGCGCGGCGTAATGCTCCCGCATACTGCCCTCGTAATCGGCAAGGTCGGCGCTGCGCCAGCCCATGATCTTGGCCATGAGGGTATCTTCCGGCAGGGCGGCAAACAGCGCCCGGAACCGGAACCAGTGCAGCTTCTCGCGGGTCAGGTCGATGCCGTAGGCCTGCTGGAACGCTGCCACGATGTAGGGCGCGTCACACCGGTAGTCGAACGCCGGGCCGGTGTCGTGGCCGCTGGCAGGCTTTGCCGCTGCTGGCTCTGCGGCCTGTTCTCCGGCGCAGTAAAACTCGATGAGCCAGCTGTATTTTTCCTGCAGGTCGGAGGGCGAAAAACGCTCGGTGTAGAACTGCCCACACAGCTGCAGGGCAAAGGCCACCGGGTCAGCCTCGACCTCTCCGTGGCTGTAGGCAGCGGACAGCCGCACCATGTGCCGGAAGTCCGGGTCAATGCGCCTGCCGTGCCATACGGTGGGCAGGGCGTCCGTCAGCAGGTCAGACACGGCGCTCCGCTGCGATCTTCAGGGCGCAGTCGGCCAGCTGCTGCATGGCCACCGGGTCGTCCTTCAGGGCGTCCACGGCAGCACGGGCGTCTGCCAGCTTGAGCGCGGCGTCTGCGGGGTTCCCGTGACGTGCCTTGTCCACCCGTTCCACCATCCGGGCGGCAGCGGGCTGCGGGAAGCTCACAGGCTGGCTGTTGACGATGCGGCCCGCCGTCTGGGTGCGCTGCTGTGCTTTCTTCTGCGCCCGGCGCTGCTCCCGGTTCATGGGCTGCTGAGGCTTGGGGATGCGGTCGGAGTAGCGCTTCTGCTCGGCGTCCATGGCGGCAAACAGCTCGTTCATCGCGTCGTAAATGGGCGCGGTGTCGTTCTCGTCCAGGCCCAGACGGTCGGACGCACCGGCACCCAGCACCTCGTCAAGGCAGTTCATGACGAGACGCGCCTGTGCACGCATATGGTCGCAGATGCGCACCCCGCCGCGCCGGAACTGCTCAAGCTCGGATTCTCCGGCACGCTGCATCTTTTCGTTGGCCGTTTCCAGCCGCTCAATGTCGTTGGCGTTCAGCGGCGAAAAATCAAATGTCTGTCCACAAATAACCATATTCTGGCTCCTTTCGTTGGGCCGTGCTCCGGTGCTGCCCCGGAGAAACCTGTTTCACGGCATAAAAAATCCCCGCTCCGGGCGGAACGGGGAAAGCTGCGGGGGAAATCAGCCAGCGGCGGCGGTATAGTCGAACTCGTCCGGGATGCCAATGCCCTTGACGTCGCAGGCAAAGGTGGCCGGAGAACCGGCGGAGCCGCCCACGTCGCTGGTCACGATCAGGGTGCAGGTGCCCTTCTCGCCCTTGCCGGTGCGCAGGCTGAAATAGATGTACGGCACAACGACATCGCTGCCGGTGCCGTACTTGATCTTGTGGGAGAGCAGGAAATCCTGGAACGCATCGCCGACGCAGCGGTTGCCGTTGACCGACAGGGTGCGCTGGGTGGCACTCTTGGTGTCGGTGGGGCCGGTGCGGATGAAGGTGTCGGAGTTGGTGGAGGCGTTCAGCGCACCGCTGTGCTCCTTGACGTGGTCGGCGCAGACGATCCAGGCGTTTTCCTTGGTCTGCTTGTCGCTCTCGGTCTGGATGGCAAAGACAAAGTCATCTGCCGTCTCAATGCCGGTATAGGACGCGCTGGGCGCGATGCCGGACTTGGTAATGGCTTCTGCTACGGTCATAGCAAAACTCCTTTCATTTGGGCTGATAATAGGTCAGGCGCAGCTGCATCTGCATCCGGCAGCTGCCCGCGCTGCTGGTGACGATGTAGCCGGTGGAGGTGACGGACACGCCGAGGGGCTGGCGGGGCGCTTCCATCGCGGGGAGATGGTGGCAGTCGTTTTGCGCCATCACCCAGTCGGTGAGCTGCTCAAAAAAGCCGCTGTTCTGCACGGTGAGCACGTCCGCCTCGCCGTACTCCCGGCGGGACAAAAAGAGGTAGTTCTTCGCCATATCCCGGCCGGAGAAATACTTGGTGATCACCGGGTCACCGGGGCTGTCCTCGATGGAAAAGGCGGTGGCGTCCTCATCCAGCCCCGCGATACGGAAGGCCGCGCCGGTAGCCTCCTGCTCCTCCGCGATGAGCGGGCAGGTCTTGAGCCACGCCCGCAACGCGGCAATGGTGGGTCGTACTTCGCTCACTTTGCACCTCCGAGGAACTGTTTTGCGGCGTTGTGGGCGAACTTCACCAGCTCGTCCTTGTGGTCGGCAATGGCCCGCTGGCCCCAGTAGGAGCCGCGCAGGCGGTTGTCGCCGTGCAGGCCTGCGCCCTGTTCATGCAGATAATACTGCTTGCGGGCGTAGGGTGTGTTATACACTAGCAAGCCCTCGTCGAACTTCGACGCCTGATTGACGCTGTTCTTCAGCATGCCGGTGTCAAAGGGCACATACGGGTCAACCGTTTTGGCTACATGCTGGGAAAAGGCATACTGCACTTTTGCAAAGCCTGCATCCAGGTCGGCCTGCAGGCCGGGCCGGAAGGTGATCTTAAAATCAAAGACCGGTGCGCTCATGGTCTCAGCTCCCTTCCACATGCCAGTGCGGCAGCAGCGGTTCCCGGTTGTCCGAGATGGCCGACACGGTGCAGCACAGGTGCGTTTTTTCGAGGTGGGCATACTCTTCGGCGGTCAGGGTGCGCACCGCGCCCTGCACCAGCTTCCAGCCGCGTTTCAGCGTCCAGTGCTTTGCCTTTTCGGCAGCGGGCAGGGCTGCCCACTGCACATAGGGCAGGTAGCCCAGGGTGCAAACGCTGGCCGGGATGCGGATTTGGATGGTGCGCTCGGGGTCCTTGCTGGTGCCGGTGCCGGAGGTGTCCAGCTTTTCCCGCCAGCTGCAGGCCGGGAACACCCAGCACTTGGGCGTGTCGGTGTCGGCCTTGGGGTCATGGATAAGGTTTACCGCGGTAACGGTCGTGGTCATCTCATTCGATCCCCCTGTACAGCAGGCCGTGGGGGTCAGCACCGAGAGCGTTCTGCAGCACGTGCCAGGCATCAAAGCGCACGGCGGCGCTCAGGCTTGTGTTGGCCGCAAAGGTCACAGCATAGCCGTCGTTGGAGACGCTCTGTGCGCCCGGCGCGGCACCCACAGCCAGCTTTGCGGCCAGCAGATCCACAATCTGGGCGCAGGCGTCTGCCAGCATCTGGCGGCAGCTCTCGCACACGGCGGCATGGGGTTCCGCCTTGCCAAAGGTAGCGCTGTCGATGAGGCGGGACGCCCGGCTGCACAGCACACCGAACGCCAGCTCACTCACCGTGCCGCCCGCCGCCTGGTACTCCGGGTAGGTGCAGTAGTTCATGGGCGGGGCCCTCCTTACGCCTCGATGCGCTTGATGTACAGGGTCTTGGGCTTGGACACCTTGATGCCGTACACCTTGCGGCCCTGCACAGCGGACGCGCCAATGTACTTGCCGGAGCCGCCCAGATCCTGCAGGTGCACCGGGGTCTGCCACTCCATCACACGGTGGCACCAGTTGGGGTGGCCGCAGATGAACTCGGTGGTAGTTTTCTTGGTGCTGACACGGGTGGTGTTCTCGAAGTCCATGTTGTTGGATTCGTACACCGCAAAGCCGGCGATCTGACCCACCGCACCGGTCTGCACCAGCTGCTGGGACAGGTCACCCTGCTTGATGAACTTGTCATCCTGCATGAGGATCTCCAGATACTCAGGGCTGACGATCATAAAGCGGCCGGTCTGGGGCACGCCGTTGCGGCTCAGGGTGCGCTTGGCGGCCAGAGCCTCTTTGTAGGCGGTGGAAGCGGTGCAGGCGGTCTTGGTGGCGCTGATGGTAGCACCGGTTGCACTCTGCAGCGCCTCGATGGACTTCTTGTCGATGGACAGGGCCATGGAGTAGGCGGCGCTGTCCAGACGCTCGGCGGTGATGCCGTCGGGCACGGATGCAGCGTCAAAGCCGTCGATGATCTCATTGACAGCCTCGTCGTTGTCGATGTCCAGATCCAGATAGGTGGTGGTGCCGGCATCGGCATCCACGCCGTTTGCCTTGTCGTATGCCTTGACGGCCACCTCGGTGTCACGCACCGGGATCTTGACCTTGCCGGCCTTGGGGCTGCCCTCGTAGCGGGTGTTGAAGATCGCACCGTCACGGGTGACCAGAGTGGCCCGCAGCTTTGCGTCTACCAGAGCGGAATACCGCTCCTGATTTGCATGTGCCATGTTGAACTCCTTTCGTTTTACAGGTTCAGTTCGGGATTCAGGGACTTAAAGGCGGCTTCCACACCATTGGATTCGTTGGCGGGCGGTGCGCCATGCTCAGCGCCGGTAGAGACCACGGCCACGCCGGCGGCACCGTCTTCACCAAAGGCCCAGGGGTTGGCCTTGGCAGCGTCGTCCAGAGCCTTGTCAATGTCGGCGCTGCGGTCCTTGGAGCCCTTCAGAGCGTCCAGATCCAGCAGGGCACGCACCGCCTTGACGCTGCGGCCCTTCTTGCCCAGGATGGCAGTGTTCAGGGCGCTGTCAAAGGCAAAGCCGTCCGCCTGGGCTTTCATGTCGGCCTGCAGCTTGGTCAGCTCGGCCTCGTATTCCTCCGGTTTCTTCTTGCCGTCAAAGGCGGCAAGGCCGTCCTGTGCGGTCTTGAGCTGGGTCTGTGCGGCGGTCAGCTGGGTCTGCAGGGCGGTGGCGGCAGACTTCTCCCGGTTGATGTCCGCGCCGTTTTCCTGCATGAGCCAGTTCAGCTGTTCCTCGGTGATGCCGGGGATCTTGTTCTTCACATCTTCGCGTTTCATGGTGGAAACTCCTTTCGTTGGGTGTGACCACAGTTTTTTACACTGTTCGCTGTCAGTATTCGGTCTTGGGCGGGGTACGCACCGCCCCTCTGCGATGGTTGTTCCCGACACAAATGTCGGGAACATGGTGCCGTTTGCCGGAATCGAACCGGCGGCCTGCTGCTTACGAGGCAGCTGCTCTGACCAATATGAGCTAAAACGGCATGAAAAAAGCGCCCCTGCCCGGATGGGCAAAGACGCTCGCGGTATTTGGTTGTTGTCAGCACCAGTCGATTTCAGAGATGTCACCAGCGATCTCGGAAAGAGAATGGCCGTCGAAAATGGGGGTGTGCATGACGTCCTCCATGCTGTGAACGAGTTTTTCATCTCCATCGTACCACAGAAGATAAGAGAAATTTTCGTCTCGGGTATCATAAGGGTCTACATGACCTTCTTTTCCGTGATACTGAAAGACGAGCATTGCCCAGCCTTTAGAAAGCTCCTTCTGTAAAGAATCCGCCGTCATAAAATATCACTGTTCTCCTTTCGCTCAGCATCTGTCAACTCACGGGATGGACGACCACACAAATGGCCCTCTGCATCAAAAATATAGTCATGGGCGTGCTCGCCATGTTTTCCGAGGGCTTCTTCGACCTTATGGCCGTGGCCGTTGTTGCTGATTTGCTTGGTCTGACGACCATCCGGGCCGTAATAATTGCGGTCGATGCCGCCCTTTGCATTGGTCTTTTGCGTGATGCCGTTGCGGGGGCCGGTAATGTTGCTCTTGCTGACTTTAATGATAGTTTGCCCAGCGGTGTTTGTCAACGTGTTGTGTCGGACAGCCCACGCTGCCTTACTGCTGGCGCTCCGCCCAAACCCATGCACGCTTGTCCGGGCACTGTCCACTCTGCCACCCGTGGCCTGTGCAAACTCTGCAAGGCTCTGGCGGGCTGCTTTCAGGCGCACGGCGCTGTCGGTGGTGTCAGACCCGGCGGCACTCTCGGCCAGATACCGCTTCTTCCATTTGCGCACGTTCCGCTCCCGGGCACGCTGCATCTGGTTGACCTCGTACTGGGTGTACAGTTTGCCGTTGTACTCGATGTTCCGGGCGTTCAGCTCCTGCAGGCTCTCCTCCGTCCAGGTGGGCGGGTCGCCCAGCTCAGGGAATACGGCAAAAAAGGTGTGGCGGCAGTTCCAGCCGCAAAGCCCAGCGCCGGTTCCGTAGCCGGTGGCCTGCTCAAAGTCCGGGTAATGCTTGCCCAGGTAGTCCACAGCCCCGCCCCGATGGAAGCGCCGACCCTGCCACTCGGCGTGACTGGGGCGGGCACCACCGTGGGCGCTGGTCTCAACGAACTCCACGTTCATTTCGTCCATGCGGGCTTCCTGCAGCTTGCCTGCGGTCTGGTTGACACCGGTCAGCACCGCCCGGCGGGCCGCAACTTCCAGCGAATCTGTGTGGCCGCTGGGGTAAGTGATCTCCGGCATCTCGTCTGCAAGGCTGTCCACAGCCTGCTTGACGGCGGTTTTGTAGTCAAAGGCACCTGTGGCCACCTTGCCCCAGGCGACATCCAGCGTGCGCTCAAAGGCCCCGGAGACGGTGTTGGCCGTTGTGGCCGTGAGGTTCCGCCATGTGCCGCAGGTCTGCCGGGCACCGGCGTTGAGCAGGTTGTTCAGGGCCGCGCTCTCTTCAAAGGGTGTGGGCTCGAGGTTGTAGTGGTAATAGATGGCATCTTCCCGCTCCATGGCTTCGGTGGCAGCCTCTTTGAGCAGCCTGCGGATGGTGGCTTCGCTCTTGCCGCTGTACTTTGCCAGCAGCTTGACCACGTTCTCCCGCACCGCCTCGGTCTGCTGGTAGCGCCACAACTGCCAGTCGGCCGTTTCGGTGAGGGTACCCATTTTGCCGATGCGCCGGGCGACATCCTGTAAGATCTCATCCTCGACCTGCTGCGCCAGCTGCACAAAGGCATCCGGCATGGCATCGAGGTAGCTCGGCGGCAGCATCAGGCACCTCCGAAGGTGAGCTGCTCATCGGTCTGGCTGTCAGCCTTGGCCTCTGCCGCCCACTGGTGGGCCTCGTCCTCGCTCAGACCATACCGGGCGGACAGATACCGGCAGCGGGGCACAAGCCCTGCCAGAGCGTCCTCCCGCAGCTGGCTGGTGCGCTCGGCCTCGCTGACGATGTAGCTGTCGTCCCAGTTGACCGAGATGCTGGTGTCCGGGTCCACATCTGCACCCAGCAGGTTCTTTGCCACCCACAGGATGGCCCGCAGAATGCCGATCAGTGCCGTCTCAATGGGGATCTGGTTTTTGTTGGCGTTCTGCACAAGGTCCTGTCGGCTGCCGGTGTACTCGGTGGCGGTGGCCACCTTGCCCAGCTCAAAACTGTAGCGGTGGCAGCCAAGCCCGCACTTGAAGCTCATCATGTCCAGAGCGTCCTGCACGGCCCGGTGGTTGTCCTCGGTGCGCAGGTCGGGGTTGTACTCCCGCCATGCGGCCGGCTGGTCGATGCTGCCTTCCGGTGCGGGCAGCTCGTAGAAGATCTGGCGGTGAACGGCATCCGGCGGCACAGCGTGCTCCACACCGTCCTTGTCCACCCACTTTTTGCACATGGAGCGGTCATAGAAAATTTTCTTGCCGCCCAGGCGGAGGTCCTGCCGGTAGTTGTCAAAGGCGTAATCCGCCATCTGGGCTGCGTCCAGCGCCTCGGAAAAGACGCTCATACCCAGCCCCATGCCGCCGTCGATGTTTTTGGCGACAGCCGGGCTGAACAGGCTGAACCATGCCGGCGCGCCGGTGACCGTGATGTGCTCCACCATGCCCGGCGGGGTCTTGGCCTTGGCAAATTTCGGCGTGCCGGAAACATCGTCCATCACCTCGAACCATTCATTCGTGATGGTCCGTTCGCCGCCCTTGCAGGTGTGGGTCTGCAGATAGACGGCGGGCTTACCGCCCATCACGCACTCGGACACAAAGGCGGCCTCGGTCACCACGCCCCGCTCCACGCTGATGGGCAGGATGCAGCAGGCGGGGTCATAGTCCAGCTGAATGCGCCCCTGCGGCGAGGGCAGGGCGTTCCCGGCGGCATCCACCGTCAGGCCTTCCACACTCAGCACAAAAGCACCGGTGCCGGACCAGTAGGCCTGCTCCACCAGCTTGTTGGCATTCTCCCAGAAATGCAGCTGCCGCAAAAGGCCGCCGGTCTGCTGCTCATCACTGCCCAGCAGGTAGGCGGCACTCTTTGCGTCGCCGATCTGGAAGGTGGTCTTGTCGTTGAGCAGCAGGTTTGCCCAGTCCTCGCAGACATGTTTCGGCATCCGCAGGGAAGCCAGACGCCGGGAAATGACGCTGCCGTCCGGGGCATCCTCCTTCTGGTCGTGGATGTCGGGAACATCGCCCTTCCACCATTGCCGCCAGACTTCAATGTTGCCGTAATAATCCGCATCCAACTGCAGATGTTTGGTTTTGTTCAGATATTCGATAAAGGCCGAAACGTTCATCTTGCAGTCAGTCTCCTGTAATCACGCTCAATGGTGTACTCAAAGGCGTCGAGGGTGTCAATGTCGGTGGTGCCGTCGTCCAGACGCTCGTCCACGCCGGGGCGCTTCTGGCTCCACAGGGCGCTGGCAAGGGCGTCCCGCAGGGTGGCGGCTTCCGGCATATACCAAAAGCGCCCGCCGCCCATGAGAATGGACGTCAGGCGGATGCGGTCGATAATCTGAATTTTTGCGGAGTTATTCACCCGGTCGGCCAGCCAGTACAGTTTAGAGGCCCGCAGCCGGGTGCGGATGTGGTTGATCAGCGTCTGCTCGGCGCTGTCACAGAACATGTAATGGATCTCGCCGTACCGTGCGAACACGGCCAGGCAGAAGGTGAGCAATTGGTTGGCCAGGTAGTCGGCATCCTGGTTGCGGGGGTCCACCCGCTGGGATGCCAGCCCCACGACGCCGGAATAGTACGGCAAAATGCCCGTTGCCACAAAGGCGTGCTGTGAACCGTTGCCGCCGAAGTCCACCCCGATGTGCACCCGCCACGGCTTGCAGGGCTTGTCTGCGGGCCAGAGGAAGCGCTTGTCGTCGGCGGCGATGCTGTCCGCAAACGGGCGGTAGATGATGCCGCCTGCCGCTGCCCACTGGCCGAGAATAAACCGGTTGTAGTACACCGTGCCGGCATATTCTTTTTTCAGCTGCGCCACGAACTCCGGCGGCAGGGTGGGGTTGTCGTCGATGGTGTAGGCCTGACAGTAAATGTCAGCATCACTGTCGAGGAACCGCTTGAACCAGTGCTGGGGGTTATCCGGGTTGCAGGTGCCGTCAAAATGGCTGTGCGGGCAGGAAAGGCGGCTCTTGAGCATCTGAAAGACGCCCTCGTCCCAGGTGGTGATCTCGTCACCGTAGGCATACTCGAAGGCAGCGCCCTGAATGCGGGCAATATGCTTTTTGTTGTCGGCACCCAACACATAGACCTTTTTGCCGAACAGCTGCACCACGTTGCCGGACGCCGAGGTGCGCACGACGCCCACCAGATCCGGCCCCCAGAGCACCCGCATGGGCTCCAGCACGTTGCGTTCCAGCGTGCCCAGGGTGTTGCCCAGCATGACCAGCAGGCCCTCGTCCCGGGCCGCGCAGATGCGCTGCGGGATGGTGACAGCACAGTCCAGATAGGTCTTGCCGGAGCGTGTGGCACCGGTCTTGATGTTCCAGCGGTGGGAGCAGTTGCGGAGAAACTCCTGTTGATACTCAGTCAATGGCACTGTCGATTCCTCCCAGCAGCTCCCGGGCATGTTCCAGCGTGTCGGCGGCGGTATCATCGGGCGGGTTGTCCTCGCCCAGCATCTTCAGCAGCACGTTGGCGGCCTGCGGGTCACCCTTCTTGGCACGGGCGGTGATGCCCTTGATCACGGCCATCTGGTTGTCGATGTCCTCCGGGTCCACAGCATCCCGCAGCAGAGCGTTCACGCTGCGGCGGTCGGTCTCCGGCAGGGCCAGATAGTAGTCCGCCGCTTCCCGCATGGAGCGCTTGCGGCGGCGTGCCACTCCGGAGGCGATGCCGCCCTTTTCCTGGATTGTCCTTTGTTCATCCTTTGTTCGCTGATCCAGCGGCACAAGATTTTTGTACCCATCTTCACGTGGCACGTCACCACCTCTCTTGTCAGAATCATAGAAAAAGCCGCCCATGCGGACGGCGGGAATATCAAAAAAGGCCCGGCTGGTACATTCAGGCTGTTGGTAATTGATGGGTGATCCTCTGTGTCAGCCGGGCAGCACAAAGCCCACAGGGTGAAGGGAGTAAGGGACCTTTCCTGCGGGCTTCGGCAGTTTAAATTTTAGCAGGGGTTGACCGTATTATCAAGTCCGGTCTGCTCCGGTTCAGTCCGGACTTTTGATGTCCAGCTGGCGGACGGCGGCGCTGTGATGCTGGAACATCTGGCTGCGGGACAACCGGACGTAAACGGCGATCTTGTCCCAGTCCTCCAGCAGGACGTACCGGCGGAACAGGATCATGAAATCCACCTCGTTGTCCAGCTGGCTGAACACGTCCATCAGCTCGGCACGGATGGCGTCGCACACAGTGGATTGTGCTTCAGCAGCCTGCCTTGCTTCCTCGATGCGCTCCACGGCTCTGGGCAGCGCCTGACCGTCCCCGCCGCCGCCCGGCATGGCGGAATAGCGCTTGGTGGTGTGCATGGCTTCGGCCTCCAGCGTGGCCAGCTCGTCCAGCCGCAGCCGCTCGAACCGCTTGGCCGACCGGTACCGCCAGAGCCAGGCCTTTTTCTCTTCGTAGGTCAAACTCGTTTTCTCCTTTCTATGGATGGTATGGAGGGTAGGAACCTATTTCCGAAAACTCCCTAGTAGGGAAACAAAAAAATAGAATATATAGGAAAGTCCCCGGAAAGGCTCCTTTGCTTCCATTCCCTCCATACTCAGTTCTTCAGGCGGGTCTGTTCGTACAGCGGCGGGCCCTGGGTGCTGCGGGCGGGCAGCTCTGCACCGCGGTTCAGCGCCATGCAGCGCAGGCCCTCCTCAGACAGGGCCATGCCCACATACTCGTTGTAGTACATGCCCTTGCGCACCTCGTAGTGCTTTTTGACCTCGATGCCGAATTGCTTGTTGGCCATGCGCCACTTCTCGTTGTTGTCGCTGCACCAGTTGAGATAGGTGCGGAACAGCACGCTGGCCTGCACGGTCTGGCCCTCGGCGGGCTCGGTGCAGTCGGCCAGAAAGGCGGCAATGCGGTCCTGATCCTGCTTGTAGGCGTCCACGGCCTTATCCACAGCAGCACAGGCGGGCAGACCGTGCTTTTTGCCGCCCTTGCTGAGGGCAAGCCACTTCTGCAGGCCGTCCAGCGCCCAGTTGAGGATGCCGGAGAGCTCCGCTTCCAGCTTCTGGGGCAGCAGCATGTCCTGTTTGTCCGGCGGGATGCACTGGGTGAACGGGATGAGCCGGATGCGCCGCCAGATGCCCACGTCGGTGCCATGGATGCGGGGCAGATGGTTGGTTGCCATGACCAGTTTGAACTCGGGCCGGAACTCAAATTCCTTGCCGTACTGGAAACGGGCCGTGATGGTGTTGCCGCCGGTCATCTGCTTGACCAGACCTTCGTCCAGCATGGCACCCTGATCTCCCTCCTCGATGGTGACAAGGCGGGCCCCTTTCAGGCGGGCCACGTCGCTGCGGGCGGCACCGGAGGAGCGGCTGCGGGCGCTGGTGATGGTCTCGGCCTGGGCGTTCATGCCATAATCGCCGAACAGCTTGGCCAGCGCCTCCAGGAATGTGGATTTGCCGTTGGAGCCGTCGCCGTAGAGAAAGAACATGCACTGCTCCCGGGTGGAGCCGGACAGGCAGTAGCCGGTCATCACCTGCAGGTATTCGGCCAGAGCCCTGTCCCCGCCGGTGACGGAATCCAGAAACGCCCGCCATGTGGGCGCTGCGGCGTCCGGGTCATAGATGACCTGCGCCAGACGGGTGATATACTTTTCCCGGTCATGGGGCAGCAGCTTGCGGCGGGCCAGATCCAGGATGCCGTTTTGCACGTTCAGCAGGCCCCGGTTCCGGTCGAACTGCTCCGGCAGCATGGGGATGCCGGGCAGGTGCTGGGCCTCCTTGAGAAAGGCCTCCTTGCCCCGGCTGGAGCGGCTTTTCTGGACGTGTCTGCGCTGGGCGGCGGCGTTGTCCGTGTCTCGGATGCCAAAGCAGGCCTTGTCCATCTGGTCCAGCATCTCGTCCGCAAAGCGCTTGACGGTGGCCAGGTCGTCCCGCTGCCAGCGGGTGCCGTCCCACACCAGCCAGCACTTGTCGGTGGGGTTGTAGCGCAGGCGGTCGGCGTACCGGTCACGGAAGCGGCGGGCGTTGCCGGTGTCGTCCATGGAGTAGCTCTTGACGCCGGGGGCCGGCGCGCTGGCCGGGGCCTGCTCCCTGCCGACACCGGTGTATTTGGCATTGAGGGCCCGCAGGGCTTCGTCCTGATCCGCAAAGGCCGGGCCGCCGTCTGCTGTCTGCGGGGGCGGGGTGTACACCTCCTGACAGTCGGCCACGGCACGGTCCAGGGTAGCGTCGCCGTAGGTCTTGGCACCCCGGCGCTGGTCCCACTTGGGGCGCATGAGGCCGGAGGCACGGAACACCCGGTCCATGCGGGCCTTGTCAGCGGCGAACCAGAAGGCCAGCAGGTTGCAGAAGCTCAGATCCGCCTCGCTGTGGCTGGCGTAGTAGGCCTGCCAGCTGCCGGCATACAGGGCCGCAAAGCGCTCCCCGTCTTTGGCGCTGCAGGCAGTGTGCAGGATCTCCTCGTCGGAGCGGTCCACGGCCTGCCACACCACAGCCGGGGCGGGCGTGCCGGCGGGTTCGGGCTTGGCCAGATACTGCGCATGGACGGCGGCGCAGGCCTCGGTGCGCTCGGCAATGGCCTTTGCTTCCAGCACGTTGCCGGTCACGGTGAAATACCGGCCGCCGTCGTACATTTCCAGCCCGATGCTGCTCTTGCGGCAGGGGCCGGCGGGTTTTGTGCCGGTGAACAGGATATGCACGCCGGTGCCGCTGGGGCTGGCCTCGGTGTAGCTGTCCATCCGGGCAATGATCTGCACCGCCATATCGGAGAGGGCCCCGGTGGCCGGATCCCGGCAGTGGTCAATGTCGATGCCGCACAGCCCATCTCCCAAAAGCACCCCGACACCGCGCAGGCCATAGCGGGTGACCGCGGCCTGTGCCGCTGCCAGCGTGCCCCAGGTGGAGGGCTCGTTGGGCATGGCGTTCTTGCCGGTGGCGGGGTTGATGGGAGTTTTGGCAGCATCGAAACAGACCCAGCGGCGCGCCTCTTTCAAGGGTTGCGGGAACTGTTCGAGCATGAGCACCTCCGGTTAAAAGGGCATGTCGCCGTCATCGTCGGCGGGGGTAAAGCCGTCCGCGTCGGCTGCCGGAGCGGATGCGCCCAGCACCTCGTGGATGTCGCCCATGCCCAGATATTTGTCTACATAGGTGCGGGTGTACTGGGGGTTCTGTTTGTCGGTCTGCACATTGATGGCGCAGCGGCGGCCCGTGAACTGCGGCAGGATCTGCTCCAGTTCGCTCAGGCGTTCGAGGGGCAGCTGGATGGTCTGCAAAAAGCCCTTGAAATAAGGCAGGCCGTTCTTGTGCAGGACGTAGCTGGTAAAGGCGTAGCGGCCCTTGTACTCGCCCTCGGTCACAACAAAAGACACGCTCAGGGCCAGACCGCCGCCCGTGCGGGCCACGATCTTGGCCTCCTTGATCATGGCGTTGTAACGGCCCACCGGCACGCTGCCGGAGCCGGTGCTGGCACTGGCCGAGGCAAATTCGTCATCCAGTGCGGCAAGGGTGCTTGCATAGTTCAGTTCGCTCATAGTAGTTACTCCTTTTCTGTGATGTTCATCTTTTTATAAAGGCTCCGGCGCTGCTTGTACTGCGTCAGGAGCTGGGGCGTCTTTTCGTCCACGATGTCCAGCACCAGCGCCTCGGTCTTGCCGGGGGCCGGGCGCTGGATGCGGCCAATGCTCTGCTGCACGATCACCTTGTTGCGGGTGGGCGTTGCCAGCACCAGCCGGTCCAGCCGGGGGATGTCCAGTCCTTCCTTGGCCAGCTGGTAGGTGGCAAACAGGATGCGCGCCTGCCCGTTCTTCATGCGGGCAAGGGCCTGCTGGCGGTCAGCCTTTTTGGTGCTGCCGCAGACGAACTCTGCCGCAAGGCCCAGGTCCAGCGCGTACCGGTGCAGCCGTTCCAGCACGGCCAGCGAGGCGGCCAGCACCAGCCAGCTGGTGCCCTCGGTGACGGCACGGTCCAGCACCGTTTCCACCGTGTGCATCCGGGCCTCGTCCGCTGCCATGTGGTGCATCAGGCGCACATAGTCGAGGGGGCTCTCGTTGGCCCGGGGCGTGTACACGAAGGCGGTGGGCACGGTCTCCACCCGGGGCGTGATGGTGATCTGTTCCAGCTGGCCGGGGTCGATGACCGCCACCCTTGGGCCCAGCACCTGAAAGATGGTCTCACTCAGGCCGTCACTGCGCTGGTCGCTGGCAGTCAGGCCGAACCGCCACCGGGCGGGCAGGCACCGCAGCACCGCGGCAAACATGCTGGCGGATTCCGGGTTGTTGACCACATGGTGGCACTCGTCCACGATCACCACGCCCACGGTGCGGGACAGCTCGTCCAGCTCCATGCGGTACAAACTCTGCACGGTGGCAATGGTGAGTTTGGTGCCCAGGCGCTTGCTCTTGCCGGAAATCACGGCCACTTCCCGGTCGTCCAGACCAAGGCGCAGCTGGGCACGCTCCTTGGCCTGCTGGGCCAGATCCAGCGTGTGGGTGATCCAGAGGGCTGGCCGCCCCAGCCGGGCGATGAGCGCCATGCCGATCTCGGTCTTGCCGGCCCCGCAGGGGGCCACCAGCACGCCCTGGCACCATTTGCAGGCAAGGGCGGCGTCCACGGCCTGCTTCTGGTAGTCCCGCAGGGTAAAGCCGGCCTTTTCAAAGGGGCAGGGCTCGCCCCGCAGGGTCCTGTCTTTGGACACGGTGCCGGCCGGGCGCTGCCGCCAGACTTCCTCGGCCATGCCCCGGGGCAGCGTGAGGGCATTGCCCTTGATCTCGTACAGCATGATGGTCCTGGGAATGTTCCAGGCCGGGCGGCCCAGCCGCAGGGCGTTCTCATAGCGGGGGTTCGGCACGGTCAGCTCCCGGATCAGCTGGTGCAGCAGCGGGGTGGGCACATCGGAGAGGTGCAGCTCTCCATCTAGGGTGTAGATCACGGGTGCACCACCTCCAGCACGTTCAGCAGGTCTGTGGGCAGGCCCTCCAGCTTCACACTGCCGCGTTCGCCGCTCTCGATGGCGTCCCGGATGTAGTACCACGGGAAGAAGCAGTCCACGGCAGGGACGTCCCGCCGCACGGCCACCACGGCAACGCCGCCGGCGTCCTCCTTGCGGGAGAGGTTCTCCACCTCGTTGGGGCGGAAGGCCGAAAAGGGCAGGTTCCCTTTGGCAATGTGCTTGCACTCAATGCCCCAGCTGCGGCCGTCGATGGTGGCCTCGATGTCATAGGGCTGGCCGCCCCAGTCGGCGGGCCAGAGCCTTGCCCATGCCTGCGGGATGCCGCCCAGCACCGCCAGCAGATCGTCCTGCCAGCTTTTGCCCCGGGCGTTGCGGGCCTGCTGCAGCTGGTCCTTTTTCTGCCGGACACGGGCGTCACTGGGCTTCATAGGCGGCCTCCTTGTCCTTCTCGGCGGCACGGCGGGCCAGCTCGGCCTTTTTGGCGCAGGCGGCACACAGGCACTTGCCGTAGGTCTTTCGGGTGAACTCTGCCAGCTGGGCAAGGGTCATTTTGCCGGTGGCGGACACCAGATGCCCGCAGGCTTCGCAGCGCACCGGCTCTTTGCCCTTGTTGGCCCAGTCGGCCAGCTGCTTGCCCAGCTCCGGCGTGATGACCGCGTTCAGGCCGTCCAGAAAGGTCACGTCCTTGCTGGCGGTGGCAATGTGGTCACGGCCGATATTCAGCATCAGGTCGAACTCATACTCCACATCGTCCCGCTGCACGGGGGCCATGCCCACCTTCACCGGCACCTGCTTGCCGCGGTCGTTCTCGGTGAGCACATAATCCTGCTTGACCCGCAGGGTGCAGATGGTGTGGCAGTTGACCGACAGCAGGTAGTTGATGAAATCGTTCTGGATGCGGCCGGCCTCGTCCCAGGCGGTATAGCTGTTCTTGTTGGGCTGGGCGGCAATGCCGGCCTTGATCTCCAGCACACCGCCGGAGCTGTTCCAGGCATGGGACAGGCTGTCCACGATGACCACGCCCTCCGGCCCGACGGTGCGTACGGCGGCGTCCACAGCCTCCCTGTAGTGGGCCGGGGAGTACGGCGGAGTGAGCTCGATGTAATAAAAGGCCCCGATGCCCAGATCCGAACGGTTGGCGTACAGCTGGCCGCGCTTGTGCTCAGTATCAATGAGGCAGATCTTCTTGAAATCCCCGCCGGTCATGCCGGAGGCCAGCAGCAGGGCGCCCAGCGTTTTGCCGCCGCCGGACACGCCGGCCAGCGCAATGCGGAGCTTGGATTTTTCTCGGGTGGCGACAGTTACTTCTACCATGTCAATTCTCCTTTTCCGTGTGCCAGACGCGGCAGGCGGTTGCCGCCGTGCGGGCAATCTCGGGCACGTTGGTGATATCGTTCCAGATCCAGAACCATGCCTCGGTGTCCTCGTCTGTCCAGCGGGCTAAAATCACGCCGGGGTCAAAGGCACCCAGGTTTGCCCCGCCGCTCACCACGGCAAAAGCGTCCAGATCAAAAGCGGCGGTCTCAAAATTGCCCAGCTGCACCAGAAACTCGGTCTCGGTGCGCAGGGGCAGGGGCTTCATGCCCAGATTGTAGGTCAGGGCTGTGCAGTCTGCGATCGCAAGGTCCCGCTCTGCGGGTTCCAGGGGCTTTGGGTCAAACCCCTTCACCACCCAGGCGGCATACCCGATGCGGGGCAGGTCGGCCAGCCAGGTGACGATCTGGCCGGTGACCTCGCCGGGGCACTTTTCCTTGGGGATCAGCAGGGCCCAGCCGGCACCGGACAGGAAAAAGCAGTCCCGGAGCTCCCGCTCGGTGCGGATGATCTTGATGCCGCCGCCCTTGTAGCTCTTTTTCATGAGCCGGATCAATGCTTTGTAATCGAATTTCATTCAAACAACGCCTCCCGTTCCGCGTCCTCTTCACTGCCGGCGGCAGTGGGGTTGATGGTGTTTTCTTCTTCCAGCGAGGACATGATCTCCCCGCAGACGGCATACAAAGGGGTGCCCATCTGGGCCAGCGAAGCGTCGGCGGCAACGGCGCTGCCAAACCAGTTCAGGTACATGGCCCGCACGCTGTCCGCAATGAACTGCGCCTGCTGGGCACAGGCCTGTGCCGGGGCAAGCAGCCCTTCGGCGTCCTCCTGATACTGCCGCAGCCGGGCCTGCGCTTCGGCGGCCTGCTGCCGGGCTTCCTGCACGGCGTTGCGGGACAGAGCCTCCGCCTGCCGCTTCACTTCGTCCTTGTCCACAACTCCGGTGATAGGCTGCTTTTTCAGGGCGTCCTCGGCGGTTTTGGCCCGCTGCACGGCCTGGCCCTGCAGCTTCCAGGCTTCTTCCTCCCGGGCTTCGGCGGCATCTACCTGTTCCTTCAGCCGGGTGTTCTGCTCGTACAGCCCTGCCACGTCTGCCTGTGCGGCATCCCTCTGGGCCTCTGCGGCGTCGGCACGCTCCTTTTCGGCAGCAATGGCCTTGTCCTTGGCCTTGATCTGGGCTTTCAGCTCCAATACCTCTTTGTATGTGCCCACCTTGCCCTCTTTGGCCATGGTGATGATCTGCTCCGGAGTGTCGCCGGTGACCAGTTCCCGCATGGCGGTAAACGGCAGCAGCGCCAGCGTGCTTTGCTCTTCCGGCGTGCAGGTGTCCATAAAGCTGTGGATCTGCAAAAGCTGGTAAGCCTTGGTTCTGTTGATTCGGACGCTGGCGCACCATGCCCGGAAGGTGTCATCTCCACGATTTCCGTGTCGAGAGTTGTTCCCGTTGGGAACAACTGGGCCGCACAGCAGCTCATGCGCACCGACCACGATCTCCATAAGGTCACGATAGTAAGTACGGGCCACCTGCAGGGCACGGAATGCATAGTTTTGCAGCGCCTGGGCGGTCTGCTCATCCAGCTGAGAGTAATCAAACGGTGCGATGCTCTCCTGCATCGGTTCCAGCTCTGCGCTCATACCCGCACCTCCGTATCCTTCAGGCGGTCCAGCATCTCGGCCTGCAGATCTTTGCTCAGGGGCTGCAGGGTGTTGTTCCGCCAGCCGTAGCACAGGATGGGGCCGTAGATGTTCTGGCCGCGATATGTACGGCACAAACCTCTGCCATAAATGCCGTACACCAGCACTGCCGGCGTGCGGGGCAAAACCTTCTGTTCACAGGGGCACTGCAGACGGGCCTCGATGCCCTGCAGGGTGTCCGGCAGAGAGGTGACTTCCGGGGACTTGCCCGGCTCGATCAAGATACCTTTCATTGTGGTTCCTCCGTTGTATAACCATGTTTGACGCAGAGCTTTTCCAGTTCGATGTAGGTAAGATCGTGCAAAAACCGGACGTCGTGCTGGAAATCCATGGAGCGTGCGTCCGATAAAACGCCGAGGATCTCCAGTGCCGCCAGTGCCTGGCCCAATTCTCTTGCGGGTCGGCCGAGAATCTCGGTGCGGCAGTCCTTCTGGTAGTCCGGATCTGCGATATAATACCGATCCGGGCGCAGGACTCCGTCGGCAAAGCCACGTTCCAGGTTACTTGCGGCCATGGAGAGTGCTGCGGCCGCTTTGTTCAGTGCGGCCAGCTGCTCATAAATCAGGCCGGAGTGCCATTCGGGCACATTCTTGATGTACTGCAGCAGACTTTTCTGCTTTTCTGTCAGCATTTTCTTGTAAAAACCTCCAAAGTGTGTTATTCTTCGGGGTGATAGCGTTGTCCATACCTATCACCCCCTGGGCTCGTCCGTGCTGCGAACACGGGCGGGCCTTTTTGTGTTGAATCTCTCAGCCCCATTGTTCAGACATCGCCTTTGCAACACCCGGAAAGGTCTTTGCGCGGTTCCTTGCCCGGTCCGTGGTAAACATCCCCTTGTGCTGCTCACCATGCTTATGCGAGTAGGAGCCAGACGGGCACCACGTGGCGGTAGGCTCTACGATATTTGTTGGGTGCAGCGGCGGCACGCCGCGCTCCCACAGCAGCGTTTTCTTGCTGTAGGGATGCCCATATTCATAGGGCTGGATTGCCTGCGTAGGCTTCGGATAGTCAAAAATCTTGCTGGGAGTAGGATTTTCAATCACTACCTTTTCGCAGTCTGCCGCCCATACGGCGAGGAAAAGTGCCTTGCCACACAGCCCCTCGTAATACCGGGAAAGATTGAGCTTTCCTCCCTTGTACAGGTGTCTCGCTCCCGCGTTGCTCGTCTTTGTGCAGGGGACAAATGCGATAATCATATCCCAGCGGGGCACATCATGCGCGATTCCGTCCATGGTCACGACCTGCCCCCCCTCAATGGCCTTTAAGCAGTCTCCCAAGATGTGCCACTCAGGATGCCCGCCGGACGGCTCAATCAGGTCGCACGAGTAAGCCTCATGCCCACGGACACGGAAAGCCTTGCACACTTCCTGCGATTCTTCGCAGGCAATAAGTATTTTCATTTTCTCCCTCCAGTTACTCTTTTTTTGCGGGGCAGGCTGTCCACTTCGCTGCGCGGGATGAGCTCCCGCTGGCAAATGTACTTGACGTGCTGCCTGCCGTCCTTGAGCCAGTGGCAGACGGAAGCGGCAAAAGAATTTGCGCTGGCGTAGCCCAGCCGCCGGGCACACATGGCGGCCGTGCCGCTGGCCAACAGGTCACCGCTCTTGGCGTCCCAGACCGTATACCAAAAGGCATTGTTGACAAGGTCAGGCATGGGGGTTACCCCACCTTCCGCTTGCCCTTGACGGTGTTGCGGGGCTCCTTGTGGACTTTCCGCTGGGCCCGCTCCTCGGCGTCCTGGGCGGCAAAGCCTAGGCGCATGAAAAAGACTGCTGCCAGCACAAGCACCATGGCGGTGACGAACTCGCCGTCGGTGACGGGCTGGCCCAGCTGGGCCCCGCCCTCAATGCCCATGGCGTACAGCAGGCCTGCGCCCAGACAGGCGCCTGCCAGCACCTGCAAAACGGTGGATTTGATTCTCATGCCTCTTCCTCCTCTTCCAAATTCAGCCCTCGCTTCCACGAGGGGTAGCACTTATCGGTGTCCCAGCCCACGACGGTGTGCCACTCACCGTTGGCAAAGATCTGGATGGGTACGGACTTGAGCCCGGCCACATCTCGGCCCAGCTTGTAGATGCCAGACCCTGCGGTGATATCGCACCGGAACCAAGCGTGCGCCATGAGCGGTGCAATGTACGGCAGGCCGATGGGGGCCTGCGCCCGCTCTCTGGCGGTGATGATGGTGGTTGTCATGATGTCCTCCTTACTTGTAGCTGCGCTTCTGGACGCTGGTGCGGCCGTAGCGCATGAAGTAGATAAAGCCAAGCCGCGGGATGCGGATGGTACTGCCGTACAGGATCACCGGGAAGCCCAAGGCTCCGGCGTCGATCTGTGCCTGGCTGCGGATGGACTGCACGCTGCAGCCCAGAAACTGCGCCACCTGCTCGGCGGTCAGGGTCTGCTGGGGGTAGGTCTCCAGCTCGTCCAGCGTGGTGGGGAACGGGGTCTTTTCCATAGTCAAGCTCCCTTCACGCCACGGGACGCCCCGCCAGCTGCTTCAGGCTGGAAACCAGCTTGATGGATTCGGCGGCGGTCTCCATCTGCTCGAATGCGTCCTCGTCCATGCCCTTGCACATGCTGTGGATGCGGATCTCACGATCCACGTCCTGCTGGGTAAGGTTATACATGGCGGGGTTCAGGGTGTTGTTCTTGTTGCGTGCCATATGTAGCACTCCTTTCTGTGGGTGGCTCCCACGCCCGCCCCGATCAGGGCGGTTTCGACCTTTGCCGGAGGTCATCATCAGGTGGGTTGTGAGGCGCTCCTGTCTGCGGTATACTTGGGCGGAAGGGAGGTGGTAAAATGTCGAAACTCGAAGATCAAATCCGTAGTTGTTCGAGCGTGATTCTCGGAGATAACCGAAAATTCGGAGAAGCGGTTGCCGCGTCACAAGGGACAAAGCCGCTGGTTGAAAATGCTCAGATACGTTCGTCTGAGGATTTGCACAAGTTTTTGGAGCGGTATGAGCAAAACCAGAAGGAACAAGCAGCAGAAAACGAGAAAAACAGAAAACTGGCAATTCGGTCGTTTTGGGTTTCAATCGCTGCAACTGTTTTTGGCGGCGGTTCGCTCATCGTTGCAATCATTGCATTAGCCTTACAATTGTCAAAATGAGCGCTCCAATCTGGAAAGCCAATGCAATGAGTTGAATGCGAAGAGCAAGACTCTGTAGTTCCGATGTAGTCCGGTTGGAAAGCCACTCTTTCCAGCCGGGCTTTTTGCTATCCTTCATCTTCTTCACCTCCTTTGAAATGAGCACAATATGTACTCACTCTGCGAAAAAAATTTCTTCGACACTCTGGCCGAAGTACTGGGCGATGCGCTTCTTGATCTGATCGCGGGGAATACGTTCGCCACGCTCATACATAAAAAGCGCCGAAGTACTGATTCCAAGCGCATCAGCAACGGTTTTTGCGTCCATTTCGCCACGCAGCGCACGCAGCTTATGGCCGATTGTCTTACTGTCCATCCGTGGTGGTCACCTCCTTTCTGTGCACTTATTGTACTCAAAGTGGAGAAAGAAATCTATTCGCAGAGTGCACAAAATGTGCATAAAATGATAGTGCACTTTTTGTGCTTGAATTTGTGCACGATATGTGCTATTATTTGATTGTAATAATATAGGGAGGTGGCCAAATGGCAACTTTTGCAGAGCGGCTGAAATCGCTGCGCCGTGAAAAAGGCTGGTCACAGCAGCGGCTTGCGGACGAGTTGGAGTTGTCCAAGAGCAGTGTAAACATGTATGAGCGTGGGGAGCGAGAGCCGGGGTTTGAGACCATGGAGGCAATCGCTGACCTGTTTAATGTGGATATGAACTATCTGTATGGCCGTACGGATATTAAGATTGCTGATCCGATTGTGCTCGATCATTCCGCTGCCCCCGCCCCTCGTCCCATCCCGAAGGGGTTTGAGCCGATGCCCAAGATGAAGAAGATCCCGCTGGTGGGCTCGATCGCCTGCGGCACGCCCATCCTGGCCCAGCAGAACATTGAAAAAATCGTGGACGTGCCGGAGAACATCCGGTGCGATTTCTCCCTCACCTGCCACGGCGACAGCATGGAGGGTGCCGGCATCCATGACCGGGACGTGGTGTATATCCGCATCCAGCCCGAGGTGGAAAACGGCGAGATCGCCGCGGTGCGCATCGGCGAGGAAGCCACCCTCAAGCGGGTGTACTACCAGAACGGCACCCTGACCCTGATGCCCGCAAACGCCGCCTATGCGCCCATGGTCTACACCGGCCCGGAACTGAACGACGTGCAGATCGAGGGCAAGGCCGTGGGCTGGACCCACTGGGTGGGGTGAAAAGGTATATGATGTTCAAGAATGCGTGAAATTTTATTGAAATGTTGTAAGTATCACTTTTAAGTGATATACTCTGCAATAGGAGGAAGTGATTTTTCTGAACAAAGATCAATTCTTGAAATTACTGATCCAGTTGTTTTCTGAATATGATGATATGCTGATATTACATTCTGACACCTTGAAAGAACTGGTTGTGCTTCTAAAAAATGCAGGAATGGAAGGGCAATTTCTTTCTAAGCTGGAAGAATATCTTTCAAACCTGAAAATGTATGGAGATGCGGCCATTGGCGGAAGAGGTGCGCCGATGGAACATCTTAGTGGTGAAGCCCCGTTGTGTTCAATGCGCTTTCTGTTTGCGACTACGAATTTTCGCATTATATTTGCTTATCAGAATGAGCATATTTATCTACTGTCTACGTTCCACGAACGGGCAGGGAAAAAGAAAACCAGTTATTCGGCACATATTCCAATTGCAAGACAGCGTTTAGAAGAATTATTGAAGGAGAGATGAAAATGCCCTGCAAAGCAACATTGGCCGATTTGGTGGAATCCTTGGCTGAAAACATGTCTGTAGTTGAGTTGGCTCAAACTGCAATTCGTGTTGAAATCAGCAAGACCATCAGAGAGGCGCGCAAACAACTGAATTTATCCCAAAAAGAACTGGCCGAAAAAATGGGTGTAAAGCAAAGCATGGTATCCCGCTGGGAAAGCGGAGAATGCAACTATACGATCGATACTCTTGTGCAGATCGCTAATGCATTGAATCTTTCTGTAGAATGTCCTCTGGTCTTTGAGGAAGTATCCGTGCCGGTAAATTCTGTTTCGGTTCGCCCGCAGAGTGCACACACGATTGTTTCTGAAAATACAGAGTTTTCAAATGTGATTCGGCTTGACTTTGGAAAGGTGACAAATGGAGGGGCTGCATAATGAACATAAATGAGTTTTCGGCCAATATCCAATATAAAAATAGTTTTATTACAGAGTGCACCATCACAAATAATTTATTGGATATCGGCGAAGATGCTGTTTTAAATGCAAATGTAAAAGTGGCGGTGAGCAATCCGGCCGTTTCAGAAGATCAGAAAGAAAAAATCGGACGTGTCCGGTTGACCTTTGATGGAAATTATTCCGTCCCGGATAATAAAGATGCAAACTGTGGATACCATATTGTTCTGATCGGTGAATTTTCAACATCGGTCGAAACAAAAGACGAGGAATTTTTCACGACACTATGGCTTAACGGGTCTACCGCATTGTATAGTATTGCGCGCGGGAAAATTGAAACAATTTCCACCGCGGTTCTTAACAATGGCAAAATTGTGTTGCCAATGGTGAACATGATAGAACTTTTAAAGGCACAGTTTGAAGCAGAAGATGCAGAGGAGAAAAAGGAGTAAAACCGTTCTTCCGCTTGCTTTATTGCGTGGCATATAATGCAAATGCATGATACAGACCCCGCCACGCCTCTCAATGATGCGTACCATGGCGGGGTCGCTTTATTATGAGTTGCCGAGGAATCCTCGGTAGTTGAACAAAACAAAAACGCCCCCGGTGCTACCAACACCGAGAGCGTTTGCAGAATGGCTTGCCCACAAGGGTACAAGACAACCTAACCAACTGTTATTGTACTCCAAAAGGGCAGGCTTGTCAAAGTGTACCCTTCTGGAGGTGAAAAGAATGTTTGAATGCCCGAAATGCCACAAGGAGCTGCCGGACGGTGCAGCATGGTGCTGCTGGTGCGGCGCAAAGCTGGTGACCACACGGAAGCCTCGTGCCCGGTCGAACGGGGAGGGGAGTGTCTACCAGTACGGCAATGCTGGCAAGTGGCGTGCCGAAATCAACATCTATAAGGATGGCGTGCGTTACCACAAGATCCGCAGCGGCTTCAAAACCAAGCGGGATGCCGTGCAGGCCCTGCCGGAGATGCGGGAGCTGGTGCTGAACGGGCAGGAATTTGCCCAGGATGCCACCCTGCAGGAGCTGTGGGAGATGATCTGTGCGCAGACATTGCCCAAGCTGAGCAAGGACAAGGCCAGCCACTACCGCACAGCCTGGGCGGCGCTGGAGCCGCTGAAGAACGCCAAGATCCGGAACCTGCGTTATGCGCACCTGCAGCCGATCGTGGACGCCCGCGAGGGCGGGTACTACCCCAAGCGGGATATCAAGGCCCTGCTGGGCAAGATGTACACGCTGGCCCTCAAGTACGAGTATGCCGATAAGGATTACTCCAAGCTGCTAGATCTGCCGCCGATCAGCGCCAGCACACGCACCGCCCTGACCGAGGACGAGGTGCAGCGGATCTGGCAGGACTACGATGCCGGCCACGAGTTTAGCCGGTACTGGCTCATCATGGCCTACACCGGAATGCGCACCGGTGAGATGCTCACGATTCTGAAAGCGCACACCCACCTGGCTGAACAGTACTGCACCGGCGGCATCAAAACGGATGCCGGCAAGGCCCGGCAGATCATCTTCCCGGACAAGATCATGCCCCTTGTGCGGGAAGCCTACCGTAGCGGCACCAAGCGCCTGTGCGAGGTGGACGAGAAAACCTTCTATGCCGAGTGGCACGACATGGCCCAGCGTGTGGGTCTGCAGCCAGACATGACGCCATATTGCCTGCGCCACACCACGGCCACGCTGCTGGCTGTGGAGAAGGTCGCCCCGGCAATTATAAAGGAAGTGCTGGGCCACACGGACTATGCGGTCACGCTGGGCTACACTCACATCCCGCTGGAAGAAAAGCTGGACGCGATGAACAAGTTGAAGTGATCAGCCGCGTGCAAGATCGTTGTACAGCATTTCGAGGAACTGTACAGCACTGGGGCAGCCGTCCAACGGATAGCCAGCCAGCTCCTGCACACGGGAAGGGTTGGTGTGCCATGCGGTCTGCGCGGCACGCCGGATGGTGCTTTGAATGGCCGTCCAGTCACTGCATTGCTTGTCAGCAATCGGCTCATAGACCTCTTTCTGGACAGCTTCCAGCCGGTCCTCTTGTTCCCAGATAAGCCGCAGGCAGTCGGCAATGATGGAGTAAGAACGCATACTGCGGATGATGCCCAGAGGCCGGAGTGTCTGAGCAATGCGCAGCGAGAGCGTGGAAGAATCAGTGATTGGCACTTTTAAACACATCCTTTCCGACTTGTGGAATATCCAAGAAAGAGTGTAAACGAAAAGTGTCGAATTGTGCCAAAAGCGCTGAAAAGCGTTGCAAAAGGTCGGAATTTGCTGAAATGCGGCGGGGCATAAAATGGGGGATTGATGGCAGATGACGAGAAAATGCACTTCCAAAACATTACATGAGCACTCCTTTTTTGTGCGGCAGTTCGTTTGAAAGTGCTTGATTTTTCTCCCCTGCTAAGGGCGTAGGTCGTCTAAACAACGGCGCGAGGGTTCAAATCCCTCCTACTCCGCCAAGAAAAAGCTCGATGATCCATTGAGATCACCGGGCTTTTTCCATTTTTGCACGCAAAAAAGAAGGGGCACCGGCTTTTGAAAGTCCGGTGCCCTTTTCCGCGTCACAGCAGCAGGTTGGTGATGACGGCCAGCACCAGCAAGTGCACCGGGTAGAACCAGTAAAAGGCCTTTTTTTGCAGCGGACTGCACGCACCGCGCTGTCCGTTATAGAACCAGACCAGCACAAAGGCCAGCGGAGCGGTGAGCTCGAATAAAAACAGCACTGCGCCCGCAAGGCACTGCCGCTTGCGGTCTGCGCGGGTGAGGTATAAGGCGCAGATGATCAGCACGCCACTGGCGCTGTAGTCGGTATTGGCAGCCAGCGCCAGCGCGGCGCACCCGCCCGCCCACACAAGCCCCTGCCAGCCGGGCAGGCCGTTTTCCTTTTCAAAGCGCTTGAGCCCCGCCATGGCCAGCACGCCCAGCGCCAGTGTCCAGTAAACATTCTGCGCACTGGGGTCAAAGGGGGTGCGGAAGAATGCAAGGTCAAAGGGTATCTCGCTCAAAAGGCCGAACAGCACCAGCCGCCCAAGGTAGCCTTTGACGTTGTGGGTGTGCACAAAGCCCTCCACCAGCAGAAAACAGAACAGCGGAAAGGCCAGCCGCCCGGTGAAGCGCAGCACCATGTCCAGCCGGTACAGCGGGTAGGCAGAAAGGGCGTCTTGGGAGAGGGTGCCGGCGTCCAGCCCGGGCGTAAGGATGCCCGCCTCGATGCAGGACGCGCCGATGTGATCCACCAGCATGGTGATGCAGGCAATGGTTTTAAGAGCGGTGCCGCTGAAGGTGCGGCGCGGGGAAAGTGCAGTCATAAAGAACACCTCGTTCAGCTAGCAAAAAATCGTTACAGGAACTATAACGAAGGAAAGGCGGCATTTCCTGCAGAAATCGCGGCAAAATCTGCACAGAGCGTGCAAAAATCGGGGCAAAAACGCTTGACAGAAAAGGCGCGGGATAGTACAATCAAGAAGATAATTGAACTATCTCAAACGAAAGATGAAAAAGATTCACAGAGAATCGGGCGTCTCCGAACCAGAATAATCAGGAAGGAGGCTTTGGGGCATGACGCTTTTTTCCTACGAGATCTTCGATGCAGTGGCACGGCAGGGCAGCTTCAACAAAGCGGCCCAGCAGCTGCATCTGACCCCTTCGGCCATCAGCCACGCCATTGCCGTGATGGAGGAGGAACTGGGCTTTGCCCTGTTCAACCGCGGCAAAAACGGCGTATCCATGACCAGTTATGGTGCTTCGCTGTACCCGTCCATCCGTGCGGTGCTCAACAGTGACGAGGCACTCAAGCAGAGCATTGCCCGCCTGAACGGCCTGGAAAAAGGCAAGGTGAAGCTGGGTGCATTCAACTCGGTGTGCGCTTCGCTGCTGCCGGGCCTGCTCAAGAGCTTCGCGGCCCAGTACCCTCAGATCGAAATTGAAGTGTATCAGGGCACCTACGACGATGTCAAGGAGTGGCTGCGCACCGGGCAGGTGGACATTGCATTCCTTTCCTCCACCTGCAAGGAGGAATTCAACCTCACCGAGCTGTTTCGGGAGCCGCTGCTGTGCATCGTGCCGCAGGACTGGCCCGAACCCCAGGGCGGCGTGATGACCCCTGCTCTGATGAACGGCCAGAGCTTTGTGGTGCAGTGCGATGCCACCGACGCCGAGATGCGGCAGTTCCTCAAGAAGTACAAGATCAGCACCGAGCGCCGCTGCCATGTCATCGACGACCAGTCCAACATCGCCATGGTGGAGGCCGGACTGGGCATTTCCATCATGCCGCAGATGCTGCTGCGGGACTGCAAGGCCGCCGTCAAGGTGTATCCCATCGAGCCGGAGGAGTACCGCGTGGTGGGCTTGGCCGTGCAGCGCCCGGCGT
>OFMN01000442.1_pt1 | contig 38043 bp, 41 predicted proteins | sample 1541791 | NCBI WGS metagenome assembly OFMN01 (sample SAMN04209248, study PRJEB22552) | human gut metagenome | biome: gut; material: feces | host: Homo sapiens | place: USA: Oklahoma
AAAAAAATAAGCCTCAAGAGACTTTTTAATCATTTTGGAGCTCCAACTCTTTAAATTTGATTGATTAAGAAGTCTCTTCAAACTTACTACACCTGCAGCCTGTTTGTAAATATGATATTGCTTCACGGCAATATTTTCCGGATCGCGCATTTCCAAACGCTCAAACAGGATATCCAGCGGTGACTCGTAATCTTCATCATCTTCCTTTACCTGGGCAGATGATAGCATCTCCATAATCATGGCAAAGTTCTGTTCCTCCGGCGGGGCTTCATGCAGAAGGTACAGCATGAGTGCCTGAAGAAGCGCAGTCTCGCTTTTCTCCCAAAACGGATCCGAGGACTGCGCCCCCTTGGGTGTCGTATTCCGGATCAGGTTTGTGATGAGTTTCAGCACATCCTTATCATCCTTCACATATTCAAACGGATTATAACCGAAAGAGGTATCCGGATTGATCAGGTCAAATACCCTCACCTCATATCCGGCCTTCTCCAAAAATCCGCCCGTTTTCCTAAGAAGTTCCCCTTTTGGATCTGTAATTACCAGAGAACAATTCCCCTGGAGTATATTCGGTAAAGCGTATGTCCTGGATTTCCCCGCTCCGCTGCCGCCCACGACAAGGACGTTCAAGTTCCTTTTATGGCGGTAACAGTCAAGCCCCATGCGGAAATTTTGTGTAAACAGGATATTGTCGGCATAAGGCTTCTCCTGGTACTTTTTACATAACTGGGCGGCATTCCCCCATTTGGCCGATCCGTGTTCCTCCCCCCTGCGGTAATTCCTCCGGTTGGCATAATAGATGCCGATTCCAAAGGCATACAAAAGGGTGCAGATCAGGATGGACTTCTTGGTATATTCCGTATAGTGCAGCGCCAGGGGATGATTCAGCTTCTCCGTCAGGGCTTCCATCATCTCAAAAAGGTTCCCTCCGGGGATGATGGCATCTGCGATCAATGCCGCCGCCCACCATACAAACGGCAAAGCGGCAAGCCAGACAATCCACTCTGACTTGCCGCTTTTACTTACCGGGAAGGTTCACCCCGTTCTTTCTTCGGCCGGCTTACTACTTGGAAACTATCCACTTCCGTATTTAATGCCAGTGACCTTCCATTTTCCCAATTCACATGGATCTGGCCGATGTCATCCACAAAAGATACCGTCCCTAAAAGTCCGGGCGGCATTCCCTTTTCTCCATCCATGCAGCCCAGGCGGACTTTTGTCCCTTTAGGATACCTTTGCTTAATGCCTTGCGCCTGCCTGCTCAGTCTTTCCCATTCATTCATGGCATTCCTCCTTTCCGATCAAAAAAGACAGGCATCCCGCCTGTCCGTTACCGTGTCCGATAGGTCCTGTACCTTGCGTTCATGATACGCATTAAAACCGTATCGATCCCATCGGTATATCTTCCATTCTCAATATAAGTATCTCTGAGCCCATTTAAAGCCTGTACCGCTTTTTTATGTTCTCCTTCTGTCAGATAGAGTTTCTTATCCTTGTGGCCGGCCAGCCGCAGGATAAGATCTCCCGTCTCTTTTGTGGATGCGCCCGCTTCTTTTTCTTCCCGGAACACATCCCGCAGTGCATGCACCAGCATATTGACGGTAATCTCATCTGTTTTTACACATCGTCTCTTTTCCATCCTCCGGCCTCCTTTTTTTGTTCTTCCTGACCACAACATACCACACTCACCAGCAGAAAGCTACTTACTTTTCCAGAAAAAAAGCACTTTTCCGGACGTCTTTTTTCCAACCGCAAAATACCTGTTTATCAGCGTTCCGGCTGTTTTTTCTCTTTCCCTGATTTTACTTTTCCATCAGAAACAGCAAACTCATCTGCAACAAATTCCTGTTCCTGCTCTCCGAGGTTGCGGTTCAAATGGTTGCTGATGCCATAAGCGGCATTACGGATATCCCCGATAAAGGCACGAAGCTCCTTGGGATCCTTATCGCCGTTGCCCTGCATCTCACACACCTTATCAAAACGGAAGCCGGAAGTATCCACACCGTATTTCTGTGCAACGATATAAGCGGTGCAGAACGCTTTGGGCGATACCTTCTGGCGGGCATAGCTGCCGTCATGGGCATCCATGGCGGCGCAGGCCAGTTCCCGGTTGATGGCATGGAATGTAGTCACTTCACTCATGCCATTCCTCACATAAATGGTACGCTGTCTTGGGATGTACTGCGCCTGCACTCCCTCCGGCAGATTGTCCGCAATACGGATCGGCACATCCGGGTTTGTCAAAAGTGCTCCCATGAGCGTTTCTATATCTTTCGGCTCCGGCGGGACTGGCGGCTTCATGCGGATCTGGCTGATATCATATGCTTTTCCGATATTTGTCCCCTGCATAGTCACACCGTCTTTTTCATAATCCTGCGTGACCAGAAAACGGTATCCATGCACTCCCGCACGCAGGGAATAACCTTCCTCTTTCACTTTCTCAAATGTCATGACCTGCCGGATCTCCGGATTCTGGCTGTAGAGCAGAAGCAGGTTTGGCGTTTTCTGAGGTTTGCACTGTGCCATAAAATCAAGGAAGCCTTTTAAGGAATCCCCGTCCTTAAACACATCCTGGGCCTTTGCGTCAATCTCTGCCCATACTTCTTCGCGCTCCTGCTTCTTTAAGGCGGCATATTCCTCTTTGCTCATACGGGGCTGTTCCTCTGTTACAGGCGGCTCCCCTCCCGATAAATATTTTGATAAATCCATTTATATCACCTTCCCTTCGTTTTTGCTTTTTTTCTCTTTTTCCTTCCAGCCGGGCGGTTCTGTCTGCGGTTTTTGCTGTTTTCTTTCTTTTTTGCAGACTCCTGCTTTTCCTGTTTGATCTGGTCCAATTCCGCGCGGACAGACGGTTTCTCCTTTCCTTCTGTCTTTTCCGGCGCATTTAATAGATCCTGTTCAGACTTTTCCTGCCCGGTAGAAATATCTTTGCTGCGCGAGGAAGGTCCGGACGGATTCCTTTCTTCCTGCGCCTGCATAAAATTTTCCATATCCGGCGCTGGTTCCTCAAACCCAAAATCCTGCTCCATATCCCCAAGTTCAAACCGGATCTCGCCCTCCGGCATCTCCACGGTCTCAGTCGGGGCCTCTGGCATTTCCTGGTTCCGATCTGCTTCCATCACCACTTCCTGAACAGCTTCACCGCTTTCAGATTTTAAGAAGTCAAGATTCATTTTATCCATGACACGGTTGACCTTGGCGGCATCATCCGCAAACACCATGATCTCACACTGGGACGGATTTTTCCTGTCACGGATGACAACATATAACAGGCCTCTTTTCTTTCCCTCACGGGCGAATTCTTTTAAACGGTCAGACGGCACGGTAAAAAATTTCAATGGGCGGTTCTCCTTCAACATCCGCACCATGCGAGTCTTACCATAAGTTTTCTTCTGGTCCTTTAATACCGCCGCAAAAAATACAGCAAGATTTTTTGCAAGCGTGCCGGATAAGCGCAGGCTGTAATCGATCCCTTCCAGAGAGTATCGCACGACCTGGTCTGCCGCATCTCCACCAAAATTCATGGCTCTCACCTCCCTTCTCTCTGTTCCTGATGTTCTTTTCCTGCCTGTTCGCAGGATTCTTGTTTTTCATGCTCCGATTGTTTCTCCAGTTCCCTCATCCTCTGCTCAATCTCCAGCGAGTGCTGTTCGATCTTTACACACATGCGGATATCTTTCCGCAGCGGCTTCAGTGTGCCTGTGATCTCCTGGATCCGCACAGACTCCGGTTCTGCCCGGTACAGACGATGGCGTTCTTTCGTAAGGGCCAGAACCTGCTGTTCCAGCGGTTTCCGATAGTTTTCTAATTCTTCCCTGGTCGTGATCCCATGTTTCTGCAAAAATTCCATCTGGGCGATCCGTTCATCCAAACGCCGGATATCCTGCCGCACCACATAGGGGACACGCTTTGGTTTCCGCTTGAGAACCCCCATCTGGTAAAGATAAGAATAATAAAGGGCCTGCAGCCCGTGAAGCTTTTTCCGCTTTGCGGGATTTCCTTTTCCAGCCTGTTGCCCTTGGGAAATTTTGGGCTGTAAGATCCATCCCCGGATGGCTTCCTCGGTATAATTCTTTCCAAGGCTTTTCAGCCTCACATACCGCTCCATGCCTGGAGCGCGCAGGGCAATATATTTCCGGTTCAATTTAAAGGAATATCCCTTCTTTTCCATCATGCTGATAAACTGCCGCCAGCTAAAGCTCTCTGCCACAGTTTCTCTAATATCCATACGGATGGCGGTCCTCCATGTTGGTTTCCCGTCCTGCTCCGCCTGCCATTCAGCATAAGCCTTCCCTTTGCCGCCTCCCGGCTGGATAATGGACAGGCCATATTTTTTGCACAATCCATCGGATATCCTCCGCACATCCTCATAATAGCTACGGCTGTTGCTGTGGTATTTCCTTCCATCTTCCATGCTGACGGAATTAAACACCAGATGGTTATGGTAATGGCTGGTATTTAGATGCGTGGTAACCACTACCTCATATTTCCCTTTCAGCAACTGCTCTGCCAGTTCCAGACCGATCAGATGCGCAAGTTCCGGCGATACCTCTCCGGCCGCAAAGCTCTGGATCAGGTGATACCCTTGTACTCCATCCACTTTATGGAACCTGCGCTTAGTTGCAAGCATATCCGCAAACGCATCCTCACAGGTACAGCCGATGGCATCTTCAAATGCCATGGTTTCTGTTTTATCCCGGTTCAGGGCATAATCGATGGCTTCCTCCAGCGATCCAGCCGATGCCGCAGGCTTTGTGGTCTTTTCCTTATCTTTGATATAGTTAATGGAATTATCCAGACGGTGGACAGGTATGATGCTGGTATATGCCATAAGACATTACCATTCCTCTTTCACAATCTGCCATACTTCTTTAGAAATCCGCAGCATTTCCCGGACACTCTCCGTTTCCGCACGGCCGGCAGCATTGGCCACATGGGCCAGTTGGTTGGCATTGTTGCACAATCCCGCCACCTTACGGAGCAGATCCGCATGATGCTCACAGGGTTTTGCCCGCACCTCTGCCCCCACGATCAGTGAACGGAGGAATTCTTCCCTGGACAGCCCGCTCCGCTTTACCTGCTCATCCAGCAGGCGCAGCTCCTTTGCATTGAGGCGGATGGGTATCACATGATTTCGTTTTCTCATCCTTTCACCTGCTTTCCGTTCTTTCATTTTTCTTTTTCGCTTCGGTCTCCCGCCAATACTCCATTGGCAGATTTGAGGATAAGTCTGCCTGTGCCAGCACCTCTTTTCCTTCAAGATCGATTCTCCGGCAGTCCGGCACAAATGCGGCATATCTCGGATATGCATATCCTTCCGCCTCTACCAGAATCCCTTCCCTATACTCGGAAGTCGTCACAAGGATACAATGCATGTTCCGATCTCCCGGCCCCATGTACATGACATCCCGGTTATCATATAAAAACCGATAATACCCATACAGTTCACCAGAGAATCTTTCAAATTGTTCCCTGGAAAGCTCCGCAATTTTTTCCACTTCAAAACCGTAACGGGAACTCCCATAGTAGTGTTCTTTTAAATCCTCCATGTTGATAGGTTTCCTTACAAATTCTGCAATGTGATTCTTTTTTGCATCTTCCACTTACATTTCCCCTTTCTTCTTCAGAATTATGAGGGCAGCAAGCAGCGATACAACGATGGTTCCTGCAATCACTTTCTTTTTCATAGCACACCTTCTTTCCAAATTAAATTCCGGGCGGAATGAAAATAACTTCGTTTCCCATGAACCGCCCGGTCTGTCTTTTATTTAAACCCATTTATAATCTTCACCCCATTCTTCTCTCTATCTGCTGTATTACCGCACCGTCTCGTCTCTGCCCGGACTCTGCTTGGCTTTCGGCTGCAGGTCGCGGGGATGCTCTCCTGAGAGCGGCCTGATAAAATCGATCCTGCCAGCGGCTGAGATTGCCTGATGATTTAACTGTCTCTGCCATGCGCTGACACTCGGCGCCCACTTAAATCCATTCTGGCGAAGTATCTGCCGTTCTTGGGCGGGCGGTTTTTCTTCAAAGAAAAGCTGCAGACGGTTCATTTCCTGATTTGCCACGGCCTTTCCTCCGGCAAAATCCCATCCCTGAAATCCTACCTCCGCATATTCTTTCAGCTCTGCAATGCGTGATCTGATGCGCCGAATCTCTGCACTGTTATTTGACAGCGCATAAGAGGCAAACGGCTTATCTTCCAAATGCCAGGGCTGTGCCATGGATACCTTGAGTTTTTCTATCTCCACCGCACTAAGTGCCGGACATCCATCCAGTGTCTTATGCTTTCGGTAATATGCATTTACCTCTTTCATGGTCTGTTGGGATTGCTCCAGCCCCTTCAGCTTTTGTTCCAGCTGCATGACCGCATGGGGATGGTCTGCACTGATCCCTCCCATCCCCGTACCTTTGATCTTATCCAGAAGCCCCTGCACCTGCCGCCATTCTTCCATATTTTTACCCCTGGCGATATTCTGCTTTTCTTTTTTTCCCGTTGGGAAATTCGCAGGCCCGGCAATCATAACAGATGGCACACGGGCATCGATTTCAAATCTCTGGTTCATGTTGTCTGCCAGCTTTCGGGCATAGGTATCTACCAGTGCATCGATCTTCCCATGGTAAATGGGATCTACTTTTTCTTTCTGGCGGTTTGCGATCTCCACCGCCTGATCCACGCATCTTTGGTATTCTGCTGTGGCAGTTCCTTCATGATAGCCGGAAAAACTATTCATCTCTTTCGCCCTGCGCGCCATATCTTCACGGATTGGATAATAGATTACATTTCTTTCCTGCCCTACTGCCAATTATGTGCCTCCTTTTTCCAAAAAATAAAACCAGCCACAAGGCCGGTTACGATCATTCCTGCGATTATCTTTTTCTTCATGGCACACCTTCTTTCTGTTCATTTAGTCATGGCCGGAGAAACCACGATCCCCCGTATCTGCATCTGGAGGGCAAATTCTGCCATCTGCCACTTCACGCCATTGATCTCGGCATGGTCCTGATCCAGATAGCGGCACACGCCTGCCACGGTTTCTCCGTCACCATACATAAGAGTTACACAGTCCCCATCGGGAATGGTAAACAATAGGATACCTTTCGGATCCGTAAAGCGGATTGTCCTGCCACCTGTTTTCGGCAGGGCAGTATCCGACACCTGCCTGCCCTCTGGCTCATAAATGCCATCCTCCTCATCCGCCTTTTTGGCTGCAACCGCAAGGCAGGTGACAACAACTCCAAAACAACCGCCGACCATAGCACCTACAAATACACCAATCATTCCCATCTTTTTATTCTCCTTTCGTTCACGGGGGTTTGGGGTTCTCCCCAAAGTGCGTTTGGATATCCAAACGCTATGCTTGCCAAACCAGTCGCACCGCCTGATTCGGTCTCTCAGTCAGAGTCAGTGTTTCTGATCTGCTGTATCGATCTAATATTTACCGCACCATCTGATGGTGCTGACTCCGGTGCTGTATCGATACCATCTTGGCATAATCTACTGCGATATCAACCAGCGCCACATCCTCATCCATGCCAGCTTCCACTCTGTCCAGATAAGGTTCCAGGCTCATCACTGGCATATTTTTAACGCCCTCTTTTTCCAACACCAGCAGGGCATTTTTCTTCTCACTGATCTCTGCCTCTTTGATGTGAACCTGATACTCCTGATATCCCATTGGCAGGTATCTTCGTATTCCGGTTCCTATCATCTGATAAAACTCTATTCGGTTCATTCTGCCTCCTTGATCTTAATCAGCCCATCCAGTGTCGTGCAGATAATATGAAGCCTGTCTGCCATGCTGATCTCAGCATTCATCGTACCGGACACCTCTTTCCCGCAGACCACCACCATCCGGCACCTCTTTAAGATCAGGTGGGACATCTTGGTTTTATCCTGCTGTTCTTCCGCTGCGCCATCATCCAAAAATGGCGCAAATGCATACTGCGGACAGATGGGGACATAACCCAGTTCATAAATCTTCCGGCAGTATTTCTGCACTTTTGCCCTGCTCTCATCCGCAGGGCAGCACACATAAGCCAATGCCTGTTCCATCGTGCGCCTCCTTCCTGGCATCCACATGGATGCCTGTTTTTTTATCTCAGCAGAACAGGTCATCCATGTGGATGCCTATCTCTCCTGTCCGGACAATATCCGTTCCGTCTTTACCATGTACTTTCGGAAATCCCCAATCAGCCCCTTCAGGCCCCCTTCCGGCAAACAGCCACGTTCACGCCATTCTTCATAAATGTCATTCAGCAGATTGGGGGATTTCAAAAGAGCCTTTACACTTACTGGAGCGAAATCTATATGTGCAAAGGCGGCTGCGATCTCATGCTTGGCCGCAATCTCATGAGCCGCCTCATAAATTTCTTCCGGTGTTTTTCCAAGCATTTCTTTATGAAAAACCGCCAGCTCAGACTGCACTCTTTCATAAAGCTGATGGTTCAGTTCCCTTTTTCTTTCCCGGTAATATGGATTCCTTTCACTCTCACGCATTTTGTCCGTCATTCTCTCCAGCGGCTGCATTTAAGGCAAACTGTACACGGTCAGTACCGAGCTTATAATAAGCGTCCGTCACTTCAATCCCTACTGCCTCATAGCCTTCTTCTACCGCGGCAAGGATCGTTGTTCCTGCTCCGGCAAACGGATCCAGAATACGTCCTCCCGGCTCACAGATCTGGATCACATCCTTCATCAACTGCAGCGGCTTTTCCGTCACATGGATACGGTTCTGCGGATTCCCATACCGGAAAACGCCGGGTAAACAGGACACCGGACGGTTCACGGGCATCGGGCCATTGCTCCCCCACACGATATATTCAGCCTGCTGGCGGAAACGTCCTTTCTGCGGACGGGAGTTTCCTTTATCCCACACAGCCGTTCCTCTCCAGATCCAGCCCGCCCATTGCAGGGCATCGGTGATGGACGGGTACTGCCGCCAGTCAATAAACAAACAGATGGGCGCACCCTTTTTACAGGCTTTTCTCGCATCATACAGCCATTCTGCCATCCAGTGGGTCCAGGAACGCTGGTCTTTGTTATCCCCGTCAAAATCGGGCAGGGCGTTTTCCGCCCTCATGCTGCTGTACTTCTGGTTGGTGGTACGGTTGCGTTCATTCTGCTTTGTACCGCCGGAAGCATAAGGCGGATCTGTAATCAGGGCGTCAAAAATTCCCGGCTGGAATGCCTGTACAAGCTGCAGCGTATCGCCATGCAGGATACGCCACCTGTCGCCTCCGACAGATTCCACCGGGAATGTCCCTTCTTTCATCAGGTTATCAAGTTGCAGGTTATTCTCCATAGGCATCATCCTTTCCTTTATCGTTCTCTATCTTCTCTTTTACTCTTTTCGTTCCGGTATTCCTCCGGAGGCTCTAATTTCCGCTGTTTTACCAATACCTCCCGTTTTCCATTCTCCAGAATGAACATATCCTCCGTGCGGTTTAAGTAATGCTCTCCTTCAAAGATATTGTCATTGACAACAAACCAGCCGCAGACGGATCCGTAGACATTGCTCTTTCTCCCAATCAGCGGGGACAGCCCATTGTCCGACCGATTGACTACCGCATTTCCGGAAAGCCTTGCATCCTCCTTCAGTTCACCACTGAAAAAACTGCTGTTCCCTTCTGCCACCGCCCGCTCAAACATTCTGGCATCGCCGCTTATCAATGCGCTTCCCCGTGCCACGGCGCCATCAAACATCCGGCCGTCATCTTCAACCACGGCTTCTTCACAGCAGATCGCCTGATCATAGATCCAGCAGGTCCCATCCTGGGACAGATTATCTTCCGTCTGAACATATCCTCCAAGCGCTCCGGGACCGACCTGCTCATTAACCTGGCATCTGGCACGGATCCGATGAAGCCACGGGTATTTCGGATGGGTGATCTCTGTAATTTCATATTTCTTCTGACTCATCGGCTGGTCCCTCCTTTCTCCGGCTTCCTATGCGGCTTTTCCTTCTCCTGTTTTGGCACACTCAATTCCGTTTCCACATATTCACTGATAATCCCAAGAGCCTGATAATAGTTTCCGGAATCCTGCACTCTCTGAAACATCTCATCTGCTTCTTTGCTCTGCCCATTTCTCACAAGGAGCCTTCTTGCATCTCCCATAATGGAAAAAATATTGCCATCATGCCCAAGAAGTTTCATTTTCGGACGGCGCACAGTTTCCTCTGCTGGAGCCTGTATCTCTGATGCCACCAAAAACCGGAAGTCTTTGCCATACTGCCAGAAATGCACATTTAAAGTCCCGGCCTCTACAGGAATATCCCGCTGTTCAAATCCTTCTCCCCATCCGTCACTATACTGTCCGGTGATATAATCACACAGTTCCGGCATCTCATCCGATTGCAGGTGGTCTTTAAGCTGAAGCGTAACACACCCATAGAGAACATCATTGACTTCTTTTACAGACACTACGGCACTTTCCACCTTTTCTTTGATGGCCGGGCTGCCATCAAAATACTGCATCAGATTACATGGTTTGCCATCTTCACTTCCAAATGAATTTTCTTTATCCACCATCTCCTGGATCGCATCCTTATACTGGACAAGGTCTGTTCCATCCAATGGGAGGCCATCATACTCATAATCCCATGCCTCATCATCTTCATCCAGCTCATTCCAGTAACTCGTTTCCGGCATAAAATTCGCTGTTAAGGGTGTCAGCAGTTCCATCTGCATATTTTCATCCTGTTCCACTATCATCACCTACCTCTCCGGCGCTGCCCGCGCCTTTTTCTTTTCTTCCTTTTTCACCTTCGCCAGATCCGCATAATCTGCCCCTTCGATCTGCGGCAGGTTTTCTATGATCCGGTATGTAGTTCCGTAGGCTTTTTTGAGGTTTGCACATGCCCACCGTCCCGCAAAATCATTGTCCGTGCAGATTTCAATTTCTTCAATCTCCGGATGCTTTGAAAGGAAATGCTCCAGCGCAGGAGGCTTTTTCATCTCCCGATGTGTTTCTCCTTCTTTGGGCGCACTAATCCCGCCAAGCTCCAGACGGTATTTATCCAAACTGCCGCCTTCCAGTGTCAGATGGGCCAGTGCGTCAATGCAGGCTTCGTAAACCGCAACCCGCTTTGATTCCTTTTGGGGAGGCACACAAAACGCATACGCTTTTTCACTTCCTGCCTGCTCGATTTTAAAAGATTTTTTTCCGGTATCATAAATCCCACGAAGAAAAGCGTACCGGGCTTTCCCATTTTCATCCCGGCCAACGAACACGGCATTATGATAAGGACTGCTCTCATAGAGGATCCCCAATCTCAGACAGTATCGGATGACATCCTCGCTGATACCCCTCCCGGAGAGGTATTGCAGGATCCTGCGGTTATTCATATTCTTCTCTGGCAGCACAAACGGTTTTTTCTCCGCTGCCGGAATATCCTGCGGGATATAGACAAAATTCCCCTCCTGCAGCAGATTGACCGCTTCCATAAAGCTGAAACCATCCACCTGAGTCAGAAACCGCAGGGCGCTGATCCCACCGATATCTCTCGATTTCCAGTGCCATTTACTGGTGACCTCGTTGATCTTGAAACTGTCATGGTCCGTCAGCTCCCATTCATTGACTGTCCTGGTTTTCTTAAGACGGTTCGGCTGGTTCTTCCTCAGATATTCATAAGCCCGGATCTGCTTTAGTTCCTGAATCTGTTCCTCACTAACCCATGGCATTACATGACGGTGTTCCGCAGTGCTTCCACCTTATCTGTCCGCTCCCACGGAAATTCCTTTCTTCCAAAATGTCCATAGACGGACGTCTGTTTAAAAATCGGACGCTTTAAGCGCAGCGTATCCATGATCTGATTCGGTGTCAGTGCGAACACCAATGGGATCGCCGCCGCAAGGCAGTCATCCGCACAGATTTTTCCCGTTCCAAAGGTATCCACCTGCACCATGACTGGCTGTGCCACGCCGATAGCGTAAGCAAGGGATACCTGGCATCGGCTGGCGAGACCGGCAGCCACCATATTTTTCGCAATGTACCTGGCCATATACGCCCCGGAGCGGTCCACTTTCGAACAGTCTTTTCCAGAAAAAGCACCACCGCCATGCGGAACAATGCTACCGTAAGTATCTACCATCAGCTTACGGCCAGTAAGCCCGGTATCTGCATCCAATCCTCCGCAGACAAAACGCCCCGATGGATTAATATAGATCAGCGTATCCTCATCCGCAGGGAGCAGGCGCAGAGCCGGAGCCAGCACCTTATTTTTGATTTCCTGTTCCAGCTTCTTTAAATTCTTATCCTCTGTATGCTGGCAGGACACAACCACACTGTCCAGACGGACTGGCTTGCCATCTTCATATTCCACCGTTACCTGTGCCTTTCCATCCGGCAGGATCCCTTCAATAAAATGGCTCCGCCTGCTGGCAGTCAGTTCCCGGACAATCCGGTTCGCCAGCACCACGGGCATCGGCAAAAACTGCGGTGTCTCATCACAGGCATATCCGATCATAACGCCCTGATCCCCGGCTCCGTTCTCCCATCCTGTCTGATTCGGCGGAAGGCCGCAGCATTTCTCCCTGGAACAGTCTACTGCTTTTGCAATGTCCGGACTCTGCTGATGGATCAGTGCATCCATTTGGATGTTATCTGTAGAATACCCCACATCAGAAAGTACCTTTTCCATAACCTCAAACACATACGGCTCATGGGTACTGGTGATCTCCCCGGCTGCCAAAAGCATTCCTTTTGTTGCAAGCACCTCGCAGGCTACCCGTGAGTCCGGATCAAATTTCAAACACTCGTCCAGGATACTGTCTGCGATCAGGTCGCAAAGTTTATCCGGATGCCCTTCTGTGACAGATTCTGCTGTATATAATCGTTTCATAATATAAATACCACCCTTCCTTTAAACTAAAAAATGCGGGATACATCCATTTCCCGGATATATCCCGCACCTCATTTAACTATTATCATTCAGATTGTAAAGAAAAACTCCCCAGATAATCTGGGGAGCCTCCAGAAGCTATACCTTTCGGTCCTACGGCTTCTTTTAAACATTTATATAGTACCCACTGTACCCTGATCTCTCAGGTATGGGACTTAATCATAATATCTCCTGCTTGCTTTCATTATATGCAAACAGCTTCCTCCTGTCAACACCGTTTTTTACAAACCGTATGCCCTTCTGAACTTTCCTTTCACCATTTCAAAATCCTCCGGCGTAAGTGTCCCTATACACCCTCTGGCTGCATCAAGCCTGGATTTGCTGACTGCACGGATTTCTTCACATTGCACCATACTGTCTTTATCAAGGAAATCATAAACATGCATGGAAGCAGGCACCTGCCTTCCCGGAGAGATCATTTTATCCTCGTCAGACGTACCAGAATAAAGCAGGAACCAGGAATCCTGCGCAGGCAGATTGTTGGCATTTACTTTACCCTTTGCGTCTGTAATGCAGATTATAACCACTTTTTCCGAATTATTGATGCGGTTATTGGACATCACAAGCACCGGACGGAGCTTATTTTTTTCCGTGCCGATATTGTATCCCATATCGCAGTACCAGATCTGCCCATGCAGAACCTGCCTGCGTTTATTGGTATTGAATTTTGAAATCCGGTTATAATTGACCTTATCCTTCAGCCATCCGGCTATATTATAGTATTCCTGTGCTTCCGGGTTCATGTTCCGCCTCCCTGTCCAGTAATGTGAATATTATAAAACTTTCCGTCCGCACATTCAACTGTTTTCGACAGCAGCCGGATCTTTTCATATTACGGCTCATCCCGAACAGCCACCACAATGTTCCTGGCGCCATTCCATTCATAGGAACACGTTACCAGAGTAAGTACCTGCTTTACATCATCTGCCGCAAGAATCTTCCCATTGTCGAACAGTTGCAGCCTTTTCGCCTGCGTGAGATAGGATAAGAGACCATCCGGCTCCTGAAAAGAGGCTTGCTGGAACGGGAACATGGACACATCTGCTTTCAGGACTGCCACGACAGTATAAGAAGATACGCCGTCCACAGTCTGGAAAAGAACAGTCGGGTGGGCTTCACAATAATCGGAAGATGCATACTTATCGAGATTCCCGAACATCACGCCGCTGTTCATGTTATGCCCATAGATGATGAGATTCTCCCCTTCCCGGACATCGCAGTTCCATTGCAGGAACAGGCTCCCATTGATGTCCTGTTCCCCTTTATAATTCCGGTGCAGATAATATTCCGGATCATCCGCGCTCCCTTGCAGGACAGGATAATCTATGCCTGTATCCGGGATCGTAAGCCACCCACGGATATCCGGATACTGGTCCTGTAGGGCTGCCAGATCAACAAGGGGCTGCATGGTATTTTTTTCTCCAGCCGGCTGTTCTTCTTTGGAGGGATCCTCCGGGAGTTGTTCCCCCGGAAAATCTTCCTTCAGTGTCTCTGCCAGTTCCCGGTTCTCTTTCGGTATGGCTACCATGTGATAATACAGGAATCCCGCACTGATACAAAAAATCAAGAGCAGGAGCAACTGCAAAATCCAGTGGGCGCCAGCCGGATGCCTGCTTGAATTATCGTTCCCATCCCTTTTTCCTGTTTTTTGCATCCTTGGCTTTCACTTCCTTTTCTGTCCAGCATACAGCGTCCATGATCGGCTCAGTTGGAATCCCATTCTGCTCACAGCCCTCCAAAATCCCACGCAGATAAAAATCCGATGGTCTGGCCGGGCAGTCTTTGTGCGGTGCGTTCATGACATAGGCCATAGGTTCATAGGTTCTGCCATCTCCCGCTTTCACAAGAATGGCCTCTTTTCCGTACAAATAGGGATAACCCTCATAATGGTCCAGGCTTATCTCGCAGTCCTGCGTGATCTTCCATAAGACACCATCCACATGGCTGCCCGTTTCCGGCAGGATCGTTGCCACCCCTCTGTCTGGATTATGGCTGCAAAATGTCAAACGGTAATCCTCCAGACGGACGTTCCCGACCACCTGTGCGGACGGACAGCGATATTCCATCTGGTCTAAGTTCATGTTACTGCCATAGGCAAAATACAGCGTTTGCCCCAACCTATCACCTTCCTTCTAAAATTTTTCCAAAAACGGGAGCCCGCGCTTTGGCAGGCTCCTTCCCATACATGGCTCTTAACCATTTTTGCGTTTCTTCCTTCTTCTGCTCACCGCAAGGCCAGTCAATCCGGCTGCGGACAGAACCATGAGAAGAAGCGGAAGCCAGAGGTTCGTATCATCTCCGGTTTTCGGTACATCGGTCGGTTTCGCTTCATCCTTCATAACCACTTTCTGGATTTCCGCCGTATCTTTTACTTCAAAAGTAATATCCTCAGCCACCAGGTAACCATCCGGGGCCTGCTCCTCGCGCAGTGTGTAAGTGCCAATCGGCAGTTTTTCAATATAATGCGGTTCACCCGTAGATACCCAGGTTTCCACCACGTTGCCATCGCTGTCCAAAATCGTCAGCTTGGCTCCTGGCAGCTCCTTCTTTCCGGTGATATCGGTCTTGCTGATCTCCACTTTGGTGACGTCATCTTTCATCTCCACCTTCTGGATCTTGGCGGTATTCTCGATAGTAAACGCAACGCTTTCCGCAGTCACATATCCGTCAGCAGGTTTTGTTTCAACCAATGTATAGGTCTTGCCTACTGCCAGTTCCTTAATGACATGAGGTTCTTTCTCGGATACCCATTCATCCACGATCTTGCCGGATTCATCAATCACCTGGAGTTTTGCTCCCGGCAGTTCTTTCCCGGTTGTTAAGTCGCTCTTTGTGATCTCCACTGTAGTCGGCTCATCTTCAAAAGTGAAAGCATAGGAAACCTCCGCAGTATCCTCACCCTGATACTCAAACGTGAATTCCTTTATCTCGTCTGTTGTTACGAAACCAGCCGGAGCATAGATCTCTTTTACATAATACTTTCCATCCACCGGAAGCTCCGCCACAAAGGTAATTTTTCCTTCCGCATCTGTAGACTTTAATTCAATGATGGTGTCCGCTTCAATCAGGACTTTTCCTGATGCAGACAGGATGTCCTCTTTTGTGTAAAGTCCGAAGATCGCTCCCTCCAGTACACGGTCGCTGTCCTTTTCTTTCTTTAATACGGATACAACCGCCCTCTGTCTGTTATTCTGCCAATCTTCATCGTATACCACGACCGGAGTATCCTGGTCCCGGTAAGTAAGATCCACATATCTCGGTTCGTCATCCAGCACATATCCATAAGCTGTGCCTGCCTCAACCACATAATATTTTCCAACAGGCAGGTTTTCCACTTTTGCGATACCCATCTCATCCGTCGTTACGGTTGCTACCAGTTCATCCTTTTTAAAATGATCTTCACTCACATTATCCGCTGCTTTGATATCTTCGGCTGCGTAAATTTCAAAGGTAACATCCGTCAGGTTTCCGGTGATGTAATGAAAGATATGCTCCACAACTCCCTTGATCTGGCTGACTAATGTCACGCTGTCAAGGAATTCACCCTTTTTGTTGACGATCAGTGTTGCGGTCGGTACGTCATCCTTCATCTCCACTTTCTGGATCTCTGCCGTATCCTCTACTGTAAAAGTAACATCGGCTGTTTTCAGGTACCCAAACGGTGCAAAAGATTCACGCAGTGTATAACTCTCTCCCGCTGTCAGCCTTTTGATGATGTGCGGCTCATCCTTTACGGATACCCAACTATCAATGACATTACCATCTTTATCAATGACAGAAAGGGAAGCACCGGAAAGTTCTACGCCTGTGGTGATATCCGATTTCGTAATTTCAACCGTAGTCGGCTCATTTTTCTTTATGGCTTCCAGTTTGACTACGGGGATATCCTGTCCCTGGTAAGAAGCGTCAAAGGTAAGGATTTCATCGGAAGATACAAATCCGGCCGGCGCTGCCAGTTCTTTCACATAATATTTTCCAAACGGCAGGTCAAGAGTAAAGACTGCCTGTCCTTTTTCATCACTGGTTACCGTCTCCAGCAGGGTATCTGCTGTTACGATGGTCTTGTCACCGGATACGATATCTTCTGCATTGTAAAGCCCAAACTTGGCTCCCTCTACAACCGCTCCGTTTTCGGCATCCTGCTTCTCTACCGTAATGCTGACTTTCTGCCTGTCGTTGGTGAAATCCACTGTCTCCGTAATGACCGGAGTATCCTGTCCTTCATAGACAAATTCCACTTCTTTTGAAGATGCATGCAGGACATAACCCTCCGGGGCAGTTACTTCTTCGATCCGGTATTTTCCAAGCGGCAGGTTCTCTACCACGGCTTTTCCTTCCTCATCCGTTGTTACGGTCGCTACCAGCGTACCGGAGGCATACTCCAGGTTACGGCTGCCAGATTCATTGACCTGATGATCCGCCGTATAAATATCCTCTGCGGCATATACCTGGAACACGGCACCCGCAAGATCTGCCGCTTCATAGTGGAAATCATCATCAAATCCAGACAATACTTCGCCATCTTTATGGATGATAAGCTTGCCTTTTGCCGGATGGTTTTCATATTCCACTTCAATGATGGCATCCTTACTAACTCCATCTACCTGGTATGCGGTATTGGAATCCACTTTAATCTCTGCGTAGACCGTATTTAATGTATATCCGTCCGGTGCAGTCACTTCTTCGATCCGGTAATTTCCCGGTTTCAGGTTCTCCGGCAGGATCAGATACCCTTCCTCATTCGTAAAATAGGATTTATGCACAGCCGTATTCGGATAAGTCGTTACCTGCTCCACATATTTCTGGTTGTCCAGATCATAAACTTTAAACTCTGTATTGGGAATCAGTACCGATTTCTTGGTCTCATCGTCTTTCTTGATGATCTTCAGCTTCGCCTCAAACTCATCATCCAGAAGCACACGCCATACCTGCGGCTCTGTTTTATTTTCAGAGATCGTCACAACAAAATCATCTACCGGGGTAAAGTTATGCGGTGTCGTTGTCTCCCGCACGATGTACGTTCCGTAAGGGAGCGGGATAGAGCAGGCATAGCCTTTTTCATCAGTAAACATTTCTGTTTTCCCATCAGCGGTCAGGACGACCGGATCTGCGGAAGTAAAATCATAGGAACCATCCGCATTTACTTTCAGGCTGCTTACAAGGTACGCTGAAAATCCAACGCCGGATAAAAGATCTGCATCCGTTTTTCCATTATTCGCTGCCTTGATCACCTGGAATGGCTGTTTCTCTACCTGCTCCGGGGATTCTGCGGTACGCTCCACAGTTTTTGTCTTGTCCCCCTCATAACTTACTTCAATATCATGTTCTTCCTCATCCGGGAGATATCCGACCGGAGGGGTAATCTCTTTCACATAATATTTTCCGAGATACAGATCTTCTGCCTTGGCATTTCCCTTTGCGTCTACAGTCAAGGTTGCGACCTGGGTACCTGCTTTATAAAGGACACCCGTCTTTCCATCCGGATGCACGATGTCCTCACGGGCAAACAATCCATACACGGCGCCCTCAAAAACGGCATCCCCCTGTGTCACTTCTCCGGTCTCTTTATCTTTCTTTACCAGATGGATCGTGCCATTGGCACGTTCATCTGTCACATTTTGAGTGGTCGTACCTCCAATCACAAGATCCACACCATATGATCTCGTATCGATCAGATAACCAGTTGGTACTGAAATCTCTTTTAAATATACGGTATCCTGTGTCTTGGTGATCATCACGCTGGAAGCGCCATTGCTGTCTGTGGCCGGCATTTCTGTGATCAGCTTTGTGCAGTCTTTGTCACTGTAGATCCCATATACAGCGCCTGCAAGGTTATTTCCTGTCTTGCTGTCTTTCTTAACGATCTCAACCGTTGCCATCTTCAGCCAGCTCACCTTGAAATCCACATATTTTTCATCATCCACGCCCTCACCGAATACAAGGGCCAGATCCTGCGTGCCGGATCCCGTTGTGATCTTATAAGCGCTGAAATCCTTGGTGATGCTTCCTTTCATCGTAGCAGACCAGGTATCCTTTACATCTTCTGCCTGTGTCAGCGGTGCGGAAAGATAAAATTTAGTTCCTCCGCTTACCTCCACGCTTGCACCTGCCGCACTGGTCTTTCCAGTTGTCTCGTTATGGAATTTGACGCCGCTTGGCAGTTTCATGGTGATCGTCTGCAGCTCATCCGCTTTAAATGTGATCTCTTTTGTCCGCTGTGAATTGCCATCAATATATGCAGTCACATCCGCATCGGAAAAAGACATTGTTACATCCGGGATATCCGGCTGGCTCACACAATAATTGTAAAGTTCCATTGCCAGTGCCTGTCCGGTGGAATTCGTACCGGAAAATGCGTCACCGCTTCCATTGGCATACGCAGCCGCCAGATGGGTAATGATGAACCGCTTTCCTGTAGAAAAATCCGGATGCTTTTCATCAAAGAATCCATTCTCACCGCTGGCTTTCGTACCATAATAGCAGACCTTGGCAAGCGTTTTTCCATCTGCCAGTTTTTCAATCGAATACACGCCATCCCCAGGTCCCGGCTTAGATGGCTGCACACAATATGCTGTCGCAGTGATACTTCCAAACTGAACCGTATATGGACAAGTCAGATAAGTTCCAAGTCCATAATCTGCATAATAATACCAGGAACCTTTTGTCACTGTCACACTTAAATTCCCGGTATTCGCTCTTGCAGATGCCTGAAAAGTGACACTCTCTCCTGCTTCAAGCGAAAACAATCCCACTTCTTCCTCTACGGCCTGCTCCATCACATCAGAAACAGACAGCCCGCTTTCCTCATCCACAGTATCCTGTGTTTCCGCTTCTTCAAGCACTTTATCAAGCTCCGTTTCTGTTAATCCTTCTGTCTGCAAGGTATCAGATGTGCCATCGGTCTGTACTTCTGTCTGCTGGCTCTCCGTTTGCGAGGCATCCTCCCCATCATCCTGGGTTTCCTCTGTCTGCCCTGCATCGTGGTTCTCTGTTTCTGATTCTATATTGCTGCGGGAAACAGTCCCCGTATCTTTCACCACCAGATTACGGCTGATCTGGTAGATCGGATGATCCGTAGTCTTGGGTTCCACATAATAAACCGCCTTATAGGTATCGGCATGGTCTGTGGAAAAATCTTCTCCCTTGGTATTTTTGGCTTCTTCAAATGTAACTTTTACTTTGTTGTCGTCAATAATGTCAAGCCCTGTGAAATCGAAAGCCACATCAAAATCACTGCCGACCTCCACTGCATAGTCATGCGCCGTAACCACCTCATCCTCATTTAGCTGGTCTTTGACTTCTTCATATACCGGGGGCTTCTTTTCCTTTGGATCTGTCTCCGCAGCAGAGGCAGTCAAAGGGGATACGGCTCCAGAGAAGATCGTTACCGCGGCTAACAGCCCGGATATGATCTGTTTCATTTTTCTTTTCATTTTCATGGTCTTATTCATCCTTTCAAAAAAGTAAGCCGGAAAGATGTGATTTTCTTTCCGGCTGGTTTTATTTCTTTCATATTCAATTGTCATGTTACCGGGTTTCCTGCTCCCGGTTTCTTTGCTGCAGGCAGGCATACTGGCTTTTGTCATACCTCCATGCCCGGTCACCTTCCAGATTCTTCAAAAGATGTTCCCGAACATTTTTGTACTCAGGTCCGATCAGGCCAAGCCTTAAAAGGAACGTCCGGAATGTAAATGCGGGATTTTCTGATATTTCCGTTTTCCTCATCTGCGTACACTTCTGGTTGATCGCCTGTGCCGAGATTGCCAGTGCAAGCGTAATGTTTGCCCGCACCTCCCCTGCATGGAGCGTGCTTTCAAAACACCGCCACTCCAATGTCCCTTTCGAGAACACCGCATGCAGGTTCAAAGCATAATATCTTGACCAGTTGTAATGTTCATCACTGCCATCACTACCCTCATACCATGCTCTCTTAAACTTTTCCATTGTGATCGTGCTGTTCGGCATCTTCCGGATCTTTTCCAGCACGGCAGGACGCACCTTCTGGCAATAATTCCGTTCCCTGGAAGTCTGCACTCTCAATGCCTTGAACAGGATATCCTCTTTCGAATACATGATTGTCATGGCGTTCTTCAGGCTTCTCGGCGTATGCTTGGATGCATCCACATGGACATGCTGGCCGCAGGAGCTATTGACGAATGCCCCATGATGGCGCAGACACCGGACAACTTCCTGCAGCTTTCCCATTTCGGAATATTCCAGTTTCGGGCTTACCATTTCTGTGGCAAATTCTCCATCCGCACACGTTTTAAGACCTCTTACTTTTCTCTCCGTAATGATACTTCCATCACTGGAGAACTTCCATTCCTTTCCCTGTTGGTCGCGCACACACCACGAGTCATACGAAATCCGATGATAATAGTCCGTACCGAACATCTCTGCCACCACCTGTGCCGCACGCTGCCGGGTGATACCTGTCATCTCGATCTCCGTACCGAAATACTGATCCCGGAGGTCAATGGGCATAAACGGAATCCTCCAGCTTTAATTCTTCATCTACGGCTTTCAGGTTCCTGCCGATGGCTTCAACAACATTCACTGTCACGCCATTCCCTGCCTGCTTATAAAGCTGCCTGTCAGACATATCCACGGTCATCAAATCGATCTGGCTGTCATAATATCCCTGCAGCCGCAGACATTCCCTTGGAACCAGCCTGCGGATCCTTCCATGGTACACAACCCCATGCCGGTCTGTAGCCGTAATCGTGAACATCGGTTCCTCCGGCTCTTTCATCCTCCGGCCATTCTGCCTTTTCTTGAGGCGCTCCGGCGTCAGGATTGCTCTCGGTCCAGTCTCAACAAGGACACCGGAACTCTCCCCTTTATGCTTATGGATACTGGAATCCTGCTTTGTATTCAAACACCTAGCATTCTCCGTTACAAACGGCGGGGCAGACATATCCACAAAATGCACGGTTCCCTGCTGGCTCTCCGTTGTCAGCGTATGGGCGATCTCATGCCCGACTCGCCCTCTGCGCGTATTCAGGTTCGCATACCCAAGGTCAATGCTGTCACCGGGATATGCCATTTTGTATCCTTTTTTCGTGTTCTCCTTGATCGGGATCCCTACTTCATAAAGGCCGGTCTTACCGCCCATGCCCCCGGCCTGCGAGGTAAGCGTACAGCTTACTCCGGCAGGATCGTAGACTCTTTTCCCCTGGCTTCCTGCAAGGACTTGTATAAGAGCTGCTCCGTTTGGTACGGGGACAGGTAATATTTTTCCGGCACATCTGCCATCAAGATATCCGATAATATACACCCGTTTTCTTGACTGCGGGACTCCGAAATCCTTGCTGTTAAGCACCTTCCATTCGACATGGTACCCCAACTCAGAAAACGTGCTGAGGATGGCAAGAAACGTCCGCCCTTTGTCATGCGATAAGAGTCCGGGTACATTTTCAAGGAGAAAATACGCAGGTCGTTTGTCTGCAACCAATCGGGCAACTTCAAAGAACAGGGTTCCTCTGGCATCACTAAAACCTGCACGTTTTCCGGCGATGGAGAAAGCCTGGCAAGGAAATCCTGCACATAAAAGATCAAAGTCCGGCATGGCTCCTGTTTCAATATTTCTTGCGTCATCACAATACCACTCCCCTTCCGTATCGAACAGCCTTCGGTAGTTTCTGTCCGCATAGGGATCCATTTCGCAGTGTCCGACACATTCAAAGTCCCCGGCACGCCTCAGCCCTTCACGGAATCCACCGATTCCGCTGAATAAATCAAAAAATCGAATTGTTCCAGCTATCCTCCTCCTTTCTCAAAAAAAGCGGCATGGCATTCGCCACACCGTTTTCCTCTGTTTCTTTTCTGCTGTTTTCTATGTATCTATCCGTTATGCCCCTATCGCTTCTTCCGGTTCTTCATCCTCATCTATCGTCTCCGGTTCATTCATTTCTGCTCCGGCATTCTCCGTTTCCCCATCAGGCAGCACTTTTTTGGGTTCCTCGGTTGGCTCTGGTTCTTCAGATTCACCTTCTTCTCCGGTTCTTTCCGGTTCTTCCTCGGCTTCCTCTGGCTCTCCTTCAGCTTCTTCCGGTTCTTCATCGGTTTCTTCCGGCTCTCCCTCGGCTTCTTCTGATCCTTCCTCAGTTTCTTCCTCTTGGGATGCCAGGGCTTCTTTCTCCCTTCTCGCATTCTCCTGCTCTGCTTCTACTTCCTCGATTGCCTTTTCGATGATGCTTATAAGGAAATCCTTCTGTTTGCATCCTTTCCATGCGACTGCTGCTTTGAGCCTTCCGAATAATTCCTCTGTTACCTGTACTGCGATTGTTCTTGCTGCCATCTGTTCCACTCCTTTTTCCATAAAATGTTCTTCGATTACCTGTTGCAGAAATTCTTGTGTGCTAATTTCACGCTGCTCGATTTCCCCTCTCACCTTTGCATGCAGTTCAAGTGGGATCTTTCCGCATATGTTCTTCATTTCCATCTGCGTTATCTCCTTTCGTTTTGTTATACACACAATACTCCAAAGATACATGGAAAGCTATTCACAATACCCAACAAACATCGGCTTCCAGATCATTGCACAACCAACAATACATAGATGTATCTATACTTTCAAAACAGCACCACCTCCTTTGCTCTTTTCCCACTAAAATCTAACGGACTTTCAAAACCCATGGTATCTGCTTTACCGCTCATTCCCAGTTTTCTTCCATGCCGGAAAGAAAATCCAGCATTTGTGACGGAATCCCATCTTCCTGTTTCCCCATATTTTTTTCCGGAGATATCTGAACTCCCTTCAATTCTTCCCGGAACACCATCCGTATTTTTTCTATCAGGTTTTCACTATCCGCAGATTGCAGGATCGCCTGAACCAGAAAAGCATTTTTTTGTCCATTGGGAACACTCTGCAAAATCTCCCATGCCCGCTTATGCTCCGAATCATCCAGTGTCGGACGGAAGGAAAAAACGGGGCGGCTCACCTCGCGCACATCTGCCCCACAATCCGTTCATATCCGGCAGCGTTGGCTTTTACGTCTGTTAAGTAAAAAGCCCTGCAAAGCCTGTCCTGCGGTGTCACGTGGCGTCTTACGATGGTGGAACCGCCGCCCATGAAAACGGACGGGATTGCCCGAAGGTCAAAGCCTGCCTCCATAATGGCAGACAGGATCCTCTCCGTATAACTGCGTCCATTCTTCTGAATGATCTCTTTGGCTTTTGGATCCAGGCTGCAGCTATTTCCATTTAGGACACGCTCGATCTGGATATCTGTCACAGACAATCCGGTGCTTCTGCGTACCTGCTCCATCGTTTCATCGATACAGCGGATCACTCCAAGCTCAAGGCTGCGGCAGGCAGCCGCATTGGGAACAGCATTATCCAGCCGCATCAGGTCCACTGTCCAGCCGCCAATGTCCACCAAAAGGACAGACGGCTCATCCCGGACATATTCCGGATGGAGAGCAAGCGCAGAATAGCCCTGGGGGAACAGTTTCACATCCTCGATTGTCAGTTCATATGATTCATTTTCGTATCGGAAACAAAGCGGCTGCTCCTTTCGGAACAGATACTGCCTAAAAGCCGTCTTTTCCCTTCCAAAACCGGCAAGGGGCAGTCCGGCTGCGAGAATGATTTTTCCCTTCCGCTCTGCCCTGCGGTATTCAATCTCCTGTGCCAATGCCGCCATCGTCAGCAGATAATAATTATCATTGGCAGTCTTATCTTTCATCAGTGTCTGTCGGCCGGTACCACAGACATAATAATTTCCCGCATACTGCAGCACGTTCTGCATCGTGTATGGTTCATAATCATACCTGGACAATCCTGTTGGGAAACAGATATGCGGGGTTTTCATGGCATAATATCCATGGTCGATTCCTATAATCATAGGCTTCACATCCCTTCTATTGAACGATTAAAATAATGGGGGTTCGGATACCCCGGTGTGGAAAACCTGCCGGAAGAGGAAGTGCCTGCCGATGGCAGGGATTTTTTTCTTCCAGCTAGTTGTGGTCTTAAAAGAAACGGCAGGCAGAACCTTCCGATCCTGCCTGCCGTTATACGAAACTTTTCATAAGATAATTTAGAGCATGTTATCTAAAGTTTCTTGTCACTGCATACCTTCATACCCTTTGCTAACCGCACAAGGATATTCATATATCTCTGCCTTTCGTCTCCCTCGGCAAAGGCCGCCAGTTGCAGGTAATACATTTTTGCCTGATCCCTGGATTCCCATTTCCGACTTTTACCATTGCTGATCGTCCTGACTGTATCTTTTTCCATTGTGCTGCCTACCTTTCTATCAGAAATGTCAGGATATCCTCCATCGCATACTGATAAACCAGTTCGGCATATCGGCTCCAGTGGTCATTGATCGAGCAGGTAAGCAGGTCGATCTGATTTTTGATATCTTCCGGCAGATTCATGGCTTTTAAGATTCCTTCCTGTCGTAATGACTCTTTCCGTCTTTTCTGATATTCTTCATCTTCTTTCAAAAAATCCATTTCCGCTTCGCTGGTTCTCGCTTCTATCAGCATATCAGCCAGTTTTCTCTTTCTTGCCACATCCCCATCCGGATTGATTTCCCTCTGGATACTTTTTAACATGCGCCCATAAGAGAATACATGGGATTGTCCATAATAATAATGGTATTCTTTTTCCAGCCGCTCCATGTCATCCTGATTGGACAGATATTCTTTTAAAGCACAATGTTCTTTTTCGTTCAAAGTAACTGTCCCATCTCCATCCACCACTTTCCACAACATGGGATAATCCTCAATCAGTTTTTTCTGGCGTGCTTCTATCTCCTGATATTCCGGGTGGTTTTTTCGCAGATAAGTTGTAATCTGCTCACCCACTTTCATCTCCATGGCATCTATCCACAGTTCTTCTAATTGTGCATGCATTCCGAATCGCTCCCTTCTTATTCATTGTGTTCTATCAAGCCTTACACTATACCATTTTCGGCTAAGAAAGCTATTCACAGAATGCAACAAGATTTTCTTCCACAGATCGTGCAAACTACCTATTATCACTATCTGGACGGATCGTCTCGCTTTCGGGGCTTATCCTTATTTTTTTGTTTCGCCTTTTTAAGTTTCCGTACTTCAGCCGCTCCCTTTTCTATCATTGCTTTCAGCTCCGGCAGTGAAGTATTCCATAAGGAGGAATCTTTGCTGAAAAAGCGGATGCTATACTTTTTCATAATCATGTCACCTATTTCAGGATATACCGCAGCCACATCCGGCGGCTGCAATGGATACTCGATCAGCGGATGATATTTGATTTCCCCGGATATTTCTTCCAGCACCCTTTTTTCCATTTCCGGTGTGCAATCTACATAAGCGCTTCGCCCGGTCAGTTCCTGATAGGCATAATCTCCAACATAATTAAGTAATTCAAATTCACAGTCTCCATACTGTTCTACCCTTGTTAGGGAATCCGGATTCTCTAACGCCGCCATATAGATATCTTTCCCCTGTGCGATCAGCCATGCCCTGAAATCCATAAATCCGTCATCCGAACAGCCATACTCTTTTATAAAGATGGCTGCCGTCCAAAGCCCGTATTTATCAGCCAGATCCCGGTACCCGTGCATAATCGCATGAAATTGCAGGGATTGTTCCGGCGGCATACTAAGCAGTTCTTTTTTAATCCAGGAAATAGATGCGTCCATATCCTGTCCGCATTGATTTTTCGTTTCTTCAATGAGCTGCCAGAAAGTATCTTTGTTAATTTCAGTTATCCCACTGCCCATATCAAATCTCCCTTCGTAATAAACCATTCTCTTTTATTCGTCTGTAGCTAAATCCCATTATCTGTCCCTTCCTTTTTTCTTGTCTGCTTTTTTTGGCTCCCTGTCTGGACTCATATCTTCAAAAAAATACTCTGCCAGACGTTTCATGCTCTCAAAGGACATATCATCCGGCATGGAAATTGAAATCACCACGGCGTCCACATATTTCTTCCCATTTATTTCACGGTACAGTTCCTGGTAATCCCCCCAATAACCATCTCCACCTGTTCTAATATCTTCGTATCGCCCATCAACATCAATCAGGTAACGGGCTGAATCAACACCGATTTCTTTCTGCTCTATTTTCTGTGAAGCATACATCTTTTCATCCAAATATGTAGAAAGATATTGTTCCGGTGCAAAATAAACGGTCATTGTCCGTGCCATGTATCCCGGAAACTCAGGATATTCCATTTCCGTCAACAATACGCCTGCCTTAAATTCAGGCTTTGGCTTATAATCGACCACCAGCTTTTTGAGTCTCTCCGGTTTATCTTTAAAATCTTCATAATACAATGGATCCCCAAATTGAATCCGTTTGGGACATTTAATTTTAAATTTTTCCTTCCGCACGTTATCACCTCCCAGCATTGTTGCGTTTTGCCACATTTTGCCGCATATTTCCCGACTCTCGAACACTTTCTTTTCCTTAAAAAAATAGCCGGAAAAATCCGACTACTCCTTATCATCTATATCATAATGGGTTCCTCTCATTTCATATACAAAACGACAATATGAATACAAGTTGGATATTTGATTCTATATGTTTCCTGCCACGTTATCTGCACTCCTCCTTTTTTTTATTTTTCTCTTTCTTCTTTTCTAATTGGTGTACGTCCCATATCCGAAATTTCACGTAACTATCAGGCACAGCTTCAAAGATTTCCTCCAGCGCTTCTTTATTTGTAAACAGCCTATTTTTTTTAAATAGTCATAAATATATTCCCATAATAACGTAGTCGCTTTTCCTGCCTTTTCTCTCCGGTCTCTGAGTACCGGAAAAATCTTCTGCAATCTCCTTTTCAACTCTGGATCTATTCGATAGTTCTCTCTATATGCAAGATCCATCAACTCATATTTTTCACAATGGAATACTTCCCTTATCTTTGACATTAACTCTGGATAATAAAGTGACGGTAAACAATTCATAATTGCACCAACTGCTGCAGGATTGCTCCAAAGACCATGTCTTGTAATGTAATTGCAGATGAAGGTATCCATTCTATTTGTATATGAATGCTGTAATCTGTTTAAACGCACTGAACGCTCATATAGTATCTGTACTTCCTGCAAAAAATCCAGTTCCAAAATCATTGCCTTCGATCCCTCCTTTTAGTTATAAACGCAACACTACCCTTTTTTCCAAAGGAAAGCTATTCACACAAACCACTAAGGATATTTTTCAGAATTGGGCAAAACCAACAATTACTCTAACGGGCTGATTGTTTCCTTTTTTGCTGCTGACGGATTATCTTTGTCTCGGTCTAGCCTTTTATCAACAGTTCCTTTACTTTTTATTATCCATATTATAATGGGTTCCCCTAATTTCATATACGAAACGGCAATATGAATACAAATTCCACAAGTTTGCCTTAACAGAAAAATCTTTGCGATATATAAACTTTGTCCAGAATGGTACTTGATGCCCTTCACACCATCTATAGATATCTTTCATTACCATTCGTTCCCCACTTCTTATGCGTTCAATAAGAATATCTTTCTTGTATTCATCTAAACCAACTCTAAATATTAAGTAGAATAAGACGTTATAGTACCCAACTAGGATAACCTCTCTGCTATCCTCCTTTTCCTCATACGTCATGCACACTTTCCACCTTTCCTTGTATTTATCGTACTATTTATCCACATATTCTTACGCCATACACCTTATACCCACCCCATAATAGGGGGTGAATATTCCTACAATGATCAAAATCACTTCCACAACACCCATTCCTGATTCATCTTTTGCAAAATGCCTAAAAAAATTTCTCATATGTACCGCCTCCCTCATATTTTATGAAAATTGTGACAACGCTGGAAACATCAGTAATATTAATATGACCACCAACATGATCATCATCGGAGCAAGAAGTTTTGTACTCGCTTCTTCGCCTTTTCTTTTTGCCTGTTCCTTTCTTTGAAAAAATGCTTCTTCTTCCTCTTCTTTTAATCTGAAAAACAGATCTATGGATCCTCTTGTAATACTTTGTACAAGAAGAACAGAAAGCTTCTGATAAGAAGGGCCCCCAATCTTTTGTCCCATATCGGCAAACGCTTTCGTCTGAGGAACTCCAAATGAAATCTCCCTGCATGTTTTTTTCATCTGTTCATATACAAAAATCTTTCCTTTATTCCCTCTCATTTGTTCTTTCTCATACTCCGCAGTCACAGCTTCAAGTGCAGATGTCACACTCATTCCTGTTCCAAGAAACAACATCAATTGTGTAATGATCTGAGGATACTCCTGTACAGACTGATCTCTGGTCTGAAGCTTTTGTTCCTTATACTTTTCATTCTCGTGGTACCAAAGAAACACAATTACTGCAATTCCAAGAAATAATATTGCAGGAATCTGACTTTCATTATCCGCAGGCAAAAGCCTTCCCTGCCGGATCACATCTGGAAGATAAAACTGCTCCTTTGTAATATATTTTTCTTCCAATTTCTTAAGATCTGCAATAATCTTTTGTTTCTCTGATACTCTCTTTCCTGAATTTCCAGGAACCACACACACTGGTATCTTCAAGATTCGTACCTCTCCCTGACATTCCATTCTGGCATTAAGATTTACAATATAATCTTTTTTTACATTTTTCGAAAATACATTACCTTCTTCATCGATAACTGCCGGATCATCACTCTGCCATTGCACCGTGATGTTTTCACCCTGTATCTTCGATGGCATTTCCAGATGTTTTGATACTTCATTAATTGATTTATTTTTTGCCACAAGGTGTTCTTTTAAGTATTTTTCACCTCTGTCTAATGCATCTGTGATCTGGCTTTTTGTATAACCTTTCGGCCGGATTGTCAATGAGTAAATATCATCGTCCTTTTTTGTTTTGATACGAATCTGTTCCTCTGTAGTTTCCCCTCCCGTCTCATCTCTTGTGATCAGAATTCTCCTGTCCTGACTCAAATACATTACTATTGTCAGAAGGAGTATCATAAGAAAAATTGCTGTTGCTACCACAACGATCTTTACCTGTTCATACAGACTTTCCATTACTTTTTCTTCTAATTGTTTCTTTGTCCCTGTAAAACACGCTTCAATCTCTGTTTTTCTTCTTTCTCTTATTTCTTTTGGAAGTCTTTCCGCTATATATCTGATCCATCTAAACTTCAATTTCAATCACCCTCTCTGCCCATGAATCTGCAATCCACAGACAAATCAAAGAAATCGTTACAACGATCATTCCTGCAAAGCTTTTATACAGTATGTCAAAATATCCAGGATTTGCTATCCTTACATAGAAGAGAATAAAGTAAGGCATCATCGTCATGATCCTTTTTTCCATTTGCTTTGCCGCTGTCATTGTTTCAATTTCTTCTTTTATCTGAATTGTCTGGCTTAAATGTTCTATCGTATTCGTTGTAATCTCAATCAGGTTTCCACCACTTCTTTTGGCAATCGATACAATCTGTGCAAACTGATATAATTCTTCTAAATCTACTCGTTCTGCCATATCAAGAAACAACTTGTCCACAGGTTCATTTATTTTTAAATGATTTATCAACAAATGAAGTTCTTTTGCCAACATACTGTTCTCCTGATACATTAAAAGATCATTCTTTGCTGTCTTTAATGAATTCTCAATCGAATACCCTGCAGATAAACTGTTTCCGATCGACAACATCATTTCTCGAAATTCTTTCCGCAAAATTTCTTTCTTTTTATATTCTCGCCTTGTTCTCTGCCGCCTCATCCATAAAAACAGAAATGGACTTAAGAAGATCATACATACGATACGGTTATAAAACAGCCATGTGATCATTCCAATATAAAGGATTCCCGTGATCAGATCTTTTTTTTCATTCTTCCATAGGCTGATCTCTTGCTTTAAAATACTCCATAAGTTTCTGATATGTTTCATATTGGCCATACTCCTTTAATTTTCTTCTATTGACCAGTTCTCCCTTCATCTGCATCTGATCTTCATCATCAAGTTCAAACAATTGATGAACCGCTATCTGTCCTGTTGTCATTCCCGTAATTTCTGAAATCTCCAGTAATCTTCGACTTCCATCATAGCTTCTTCCAAGATGAATGATCACATCAATTGCTGAGGCCATCTGCCCCCTGATCGCTTCAACTGGCATATCAACTCCCATTAAAACCATCGTTTCGATTCGCTTCAACATATCTTTACTGCTGTTTGCATGCCCTGTTGAAATACTTCCATCATGTCCTGTATTCATAGCATTTAACATCGACAATGCTTCTTCTGCACGAACTTCTCCAACAATGATCCGATCAGGTCTTGAACGCAAGGCCGCTTTTATCAGCTCATTCATATCAACTTTATTCTCACCTGCTGCATTGGCATTTCTCATCTCAAGGCGTACCAGATTTTCAATACCATTGAGTTTTAATTCTGCAGAATCTTCAATGGTTATGATTCGTTCCCCTTTGGGTATACAGTTAGACATTCCATTTAATAATGTTGTCTTCCCACTTCCTGTCCCTCCCGATATAAAAATGTTGTATCTCGCCTTCACAAGTATTTTCAAAAATTGTGCAATTTCTTCTGAAAATGCTTCTCTCTCACATAGCCATTCAAGTGTCATCGGTTCTTTGGCAAACTTTCGGATTGTCATCGTGGCACCGTCAATAGAGATCGGTGGTAAAATAATATTTACCCTTGAACCATCTTCTAATCTCGCATCAACAATCGGATTTTTCTCATTTACCATACGATTTGCTCCTGATGCCACCTGTTGGATCACCTGATACAGCTTCTCTGCATCTGAAAAATGTCCCGGATACCGATGCAGTTTTCCATACTGCTCAATAAAAATATTTTCAGATCCATTAATCATAATCTCTGTAATCGTATCATCTTCCAAAAGATCCTGTAGAATATCAAGTTTGCGAAGTGCATAAAAAACTTCCTGCTTCAGACGGATCTTATCAGATAAAAGCATCGGATAATCTTTTGAAACTTTCACAATCTCCTGCTGTATCACTTCTTTCAAATAACCATCTGAAATTTCTTGCGAAAAATTAAGTCTTTCCATCACTCTTTGCTTCAGTAATTCTTTCAAGGCCACTGCTCCCTTCTCCACTTATTCTGCCAACTTTCAAGCATTGCTTCTTCCCAGCTCGTCTGTGTCCATATTCCATGTTTTCTCATTTGCTTTTTAAATCGTTGATATTCAAATGAATTCAGATCTTCTCTTATTAATGGAAGAAATATCCTGTCAAACAATCCAAAAAATCTCAGTTCTGGAGGTGATGCAATTCCAATATCAAAGATAAGCTTTATCCCTGCTTGTCTTAATTTCTCAAAGAACCATTCATAATCCTGCATTGTTAATTCCCTGTAATCCAGATAACATGCAGCTCCCGCAAATCCCATACAACCACCAAGATCCTTCTGATGATTCAAGAAATATTCAATAATATCTTCCTTATGTTCTTTGATATAAAATAACAAAAGCTCTCCACTCTCATCTTCTTCAAAATGTCCATATGGCTGCATTCCAAAATAAATCCACCCATTCGTAGCTGACATCTCTCTCGCAAATGTTGATACTTCTGGTCTTGGAAGAGGCGAATAAACACCAAAAATCTTTTCATCATCCAGTTGTGGACTAACATTTAAACAGTGATAGATCCCTGCCGCTATTTCTTTCCCGCTCTGACAGTACATTCCACCCATAGAATCATTAACTCCGATCCTGCACACTGGTGAGCTTCCATGATAATCTGTCTCTTCTGCCAAAACCAGACATTCAAAATCTCCTTCTTCTTCCTGTCTGAAAAAAGCATCTTCATCTGATATAAAAGATGCTGTCATTGGAAAATCCTTCTGGTGATTTAAATATTCCATCAATCGTTTCCCATACTGATAGTCTTTATGATAGATACCAATTGAAATATCTCTCATACCACACCTCCTGACAGATATATGATATACGCTGCCAAAATTCCAAATGAAAAATGTATGATTCCCCCTTGCATGGAATCTTGTTCACCTGTCTCATATACCAATAATCTTTTGTTCTTTATACATCGTGTTATATATTGAAATAATCGAATAAATCGTAGATGGAAGTTCTTCCTCTTCCACAAGAAACCTACGGCATAAATACCGTTACATATAAATGATAAAATTAGAAACTGGGGCATTCCCCACCCTATAGAAATTCCGCATACCATAAGCAGTTTCACGTCTCCACCGCCAAGGCATCCAATATAAAATAATAATCCACAGCTGGCAAATACGATCAACACACCTGCTGTAATATCCATCACCTTCATTCCGCAGATTCCAGCCAGAATCAAAGTAATACAAGCTCCTATTCCATTCAGCCAGTTCGGGATCTGAAAGTCTCTGTAATCATAAATTACTGCAAGGATTATAAATAATAGAATCCATATCTTCATGATTCCTCCTTTCTTTTGTTCCATTATTTTACATCCGTTCCAAGTATTTGTCTAGTAGTTTTTCTACTTTTTTACAAAAAATACAAAATTCTGTATTTTAAACATATAATTTCACCTACAAATAATCATTAAACGCTCCCCTAACGAAATAATAACACTGCTGTCGCATACAAAATAACAATTCCAGGAAGACCAAGCAATGCACCTGTTCCAATAGAAAGGAAATTTAAATTGACAGGAGCTGTAACTCCTTTTTTTGCACAAAAAATACAAATACCATATACGATCAACGAACAAAATGCTCCTCGAACCAAAAGCACCAACAAATATGCAGGTTTTTTCACAATTCCTATCATCAGACAAACCATGCATCCAGCTGCCATAATATAAAATAATATTTCATTTTGTCCCATAAAAAAAATCCCTCCCTACATAATCTTATGTTATGTAAAGAGGGATATTCTTTTAATTTAGTTTCCAAACAAATTTCCAATCCATTTAACAACAGATCTGAAAAATGCTGTAATCTTTTCTAAAATTCCACTATTATTTAATTTATCATATAAGTCTTTTGCCTGTTCTTTTAACTGTGAAACATTCAGGTCTAAATCAGAAATCTTATCCATCAGATTCTGAATTTTCTCTTTATCTGCATCAGAAAGACTGATATTTAAATCATTCGCAGATTCTTCAATTGCCTGCTTGATCTCTGATGGAGAAGAAAGATTATCTTCTGCTACTTTCTGTTTTACATCCGCGATCAATTTCTCTGCATCATCAGAACCAATATTCTCTGCAACTTCTCCTGTTGTGATCAGCTCATCTGTCGCTGCATCCTTGCTCTTTTCAGAAATCTTCTTTCCTGTCATTTCCTCATAAGCTTTCATAACACCAACTAGTGCTGCAGTTCCAGAAATCTTAAATGGTCCAGCTACTTTTACATCAGCATTCTTGATTCCTGCTGTGATCAAGGCGTTACGATACATTCCAGATGTACAATAAGAAATATTCTGTGTTGTAACATTCACACCATTTCCATCATCTTTCTGTTCCACAGTGACAGAGGACAATGCTCTTGTTCCGATCACACTCTTTGACAGATAGCTGTCTAAATATTCATGTTCATCTTTATTTGTTACTGTAATAACCTTATAATCACTATTGTCATCCAGATTCAGAAGTTCTAATACTTTCTTCTTCTGGGAAGCTGTCAAGTCAGCTCCAAGTGCCAGATATTTCTGATCCACACTATCTGCTTTGACTGTCACTGATGATAATGCCATCGCAATACAAAGTCCTGCTGCAAGAAACTTGCCAAAAATCTTTCTCATAATCATTCCTCCTTATTATCGTTACCACCCATATCGTGCGGTAATATTTTCTTTATTAATGTACCATAATTTTCTGTCAGATTTTGCTGTATATTACTTATTTTTTTCTTACGAAATAAATACAAAAGCAACAAAAAGATAACAAATCCTACAATACTTAAAATTGCGCCTTCCTTAAATCCTGGTGAAACATAGATTAAAGTGATTTTATGCTTTCCTTCCGGCACCTTTACCGTCAAAAATGCTTTTCCAAGTGCTTTCGTTTTTACTGCTTTTCCATCAATCTTTACATTCCATCCTTTATCATATGGAATGGAGAAAAATAACATCTTCTCTTCTTGTACATCAATTGTTCCACTTAACTGATTTCCTTTTGCATTCGTAAGTTTCCATGCATTTTCTTGCATTTTCTGTGCAAGTTTTTCCATTGCTTCCTCATCAAGTTCCGCTGCGGTCAATCTCACCACTCCGGACATAACATCATCTTGTTTCAGTTGCATCTTAATGCGGATCACATCACCTTTCTGAACATTTCCAAGATAAATGATCTGGGAATCCAGCCTTCCTGTCAGTATCTGTTCCCCATTTTTCTCGATCACAGTATTCTCTACCTGACTGCCGTCGAAGTGAACATATAATTGTCTTGCTTTACTTGATTTTATTGTAAAAACCATGTTATCCGGCTGTGCTGATGTATTTTCAAAAACATATTCTCCATCACCATTATCTGACGTTATCTTACAGTTATTTAATTTCGGTTTCTCTGTCTCGATCATATGGAATAATTCATCCACATCAAATGCACTCGTTGCCAGATCGTTTTGTACATAAAACGGATTATAATCCTGATAATCCCATGTTTTTACCATATCATCCATTGCATATGCTAACGCTGTTTTATCTGTATTCTTATATACAGTTACATTTCCGATACTCTCTTTTAATTTAAACTCTGTGCGTTTCGTGTCATATGGACGGAAGATCTGATATTTCATGGAGAACAGATCATTCGTAAATGGAGTGGCACCTTCATACAAATATTCATTAACACCTGTATAGAATCCTAGCTGATCCATCATATCAACGACATTCCCCTGTGCCGTTGAACCAAATAGTGTCATTCCATTTAAGGTATGCCAGATACTTTCATCAAGCATTCTGCCACTTATCAGTTCCATCCTTGTTTCAACATCTTTTTGATATTGTTTCTTAACTTCTGTAATAGATTTTGTATCCTGAAAATAATCATCGGTATCAACAGTTCCATTTTCCTGAAATCCCATGACTGCCATTGCTACAGTTTCTATCATAAATAAAAAACAGATCAATGTTGTAAAAATCTTTTTACGCAATACTTTTTTCTGATACAATCCAAAACAAACCATATATACAATGATCACTGCCAATGTCGTATATACTGTTTTCATTTCTATTTTCACTGTTACCGTCTGAATTGCCGTTTCAATCAATATTCCAAATAGAATGACTGACGTATAAATCCCCATAGAAATCTTTCTTTGTCCACGTGCCAGCACACAGTATCCTTCATACGCCATTGCAAGTAATGCAAAGATATACAAAAATGCATAACGATTGGGAATTCCATACTGATCATGGAATCCATGCCATATATATCCCAGAATCGGCATATTAAAACTGAAAAATAAAAATACTAGTAATAGCAGTCTTCGAATCTTATCAATCAGACGAATTTCCCTCACAGCCAGATAAAATCCTGCCATTAATAAGGTTAGAATTCCACAGTATAAATTAATCTTACTGTCATCTACTGCCATCGTAAGTGGTGTTGTTCCAAGAAAATGTCTTGAAAAGATATTTCCAAATGTTCCATACCACAATTGCTTTGGAAAATCCAGTTTTGCTGAAGATGTCTGCATAATTCCTAAGTATGCCGGCAATAGCACTACTGCTGCCATTGCCCCTGATAGCAGAGAATATCCTGCAAATCTTAATCCATTCAGAAAAAATTCTTTGATATTTTTATGTGGATAAAGCAAATACCATAAGATCAAAAACAAACAAGTCATATAAGACATATAAAAATTGCACCATAGAGAAATAAATAGTGTAATGCAATAAAATCTTCCATCATGTTCTTTGATCAATTTATCAAAACCATACAAAATAAGTGGAAGCATCATCATAACTTCCATCCACATAATATTCCAGCTGTATCCTACCATATAACTGCATAATCCATATGCCATTCCAAATGCAACAATAGAAATCTCGTCTTTTCCACGACGTTTTCTAAAATAAAATGCCGCGGTAAAACAACAAAGTGCAATCTTTAATACATATAAATGGCTTAATACCATTGTAAGCATTGATTTAGGCACGAGTGCGATCACAAGATTTAATGGACTTGCAAGATAATATGCCCACAGTCCTAAAAAGTTATATCCTAATCCTGCATGAAATGAATAAAACATAGAATCCATATGCTTTAATTTTTCCTGATAGTCAGCAAAAAATGGAAGATATTGATGCAAAGCATCAACGATCAGAAATGATCCGCTTCCAAATGGCTGTATTTTCTCTGCAATCGCAATTCCTTCTAATATAAGAAGCGGCAGAAAAAACGAGAGTAACAAATACTTATGGTTTTTCAATGTGTCTTTGATTTTGTTTGTCATGTTCACTCCATTCTTTTACACGTCGGTTGATTTCCATGATCATATGATATCTTTTTTTAATCATAGATGTGATCGAACCATGGGTTAATTCAGTAACATTTCCCCCATGTCTTCGATAATAAATCAGAGGTTCTTCTATAAATACCACTTTCCCGAGCTGTTCTGCAAGCAATCCGATCCACTGATCATGAATCCAGATATTATCTGGAATTGGCAGAATCCTCTTTAATGCAGATCTTCTGACTGCCATACAACATCCAATATAGGAATTCTTTTTCATGTTCTTCCAAAAGCCCGCTTTGCTGTCTCTCCATTCAAATGTTGTTTCATTTAAAGATGAAAGTTTTTCATCTACAATCTGAGCATCGTGAACAACTGCCATCACTTTAGGGTCTTCAAATGCTTGCTGAATTTTTATCATTTTATTTTTTTTCCAGACATCATCCTGATCGGATAAGAAAATAATATCCCCTCGACAATGTCTAAATGCATTCTCAAAGTTTTTCACAACACCCTTCCCCGGTCCTTTGATTATGCGGATTCTTGGGTCATTTTGGGCCCAATTTTGTAGTATTGTTTCTGATCCATCGCTGGCATCATCCACTGAAATAATAAGTTCATCTGTATCTTCCATATTGGCAAGAATTGATCTTATTTGTTCATCTATATATTTTGCACCATTATAATAGGCCATTGCCACAGATTTCATACTAATTTCCTTCCTGAGTATTGATTTTCTTGAAATATTATATCATATCTTATATAATAATTCTAAGACAAA
>OFMN01000447.1_pt1 | contig 37845 bp, 36 predicted proteins | sample 1541791 | NCBI WGS metagenome assembly OFMN01 (sample SAMN04209248, study PRJEB22552) | human gut metagenome | biome: gut; material: feces | host: Homo sapiens | place: USA: Oklahoma
CCTTGATTTTATTGGGTTCTTACTAACTTGACATTATAATAACACGCTCCCCTGTATCAATAAAGCCTATGATAACGCCCTGGCCTCTTGCATTAAGAAAAGGCTGGCTTGTTATATTAACTGCACCAGTTTCTTCCATACTTGATATATCAGCACCTAAAACAGCCTGTCTGTCAGACAGCTCCATAAGTCCATATATCTTAGGTATTGTATAGTATCCTAAAGAGCTTATATTTAACTCCCTGTTTTCTGGCAGCCTGCTATGCATTATAATCCACTGTTCATCAACCTGCTGGATGCATACATCAGGATTGTTTTCAAATATTTTACTGACTATCGGAATATTGACAACTATGTAATCATAGATATCTTCATCCATAATCATCTTACTACACTCTGACATATAAAAATAATGTCCTTAAAGATATTCTTCAAGGACATTATATGTTTAATAATAATAAGATATGATTACATACCTGGAAGTGCTTCCTGTCCACGCATCATTATAACAGGTACACCCTTGTTGTTAATATAATCCTCTGTTATAAGCACAGAACCTATATTATCATCCTTAGGTATCTCATACATTATATCCAGCATATACTCTTCAATGATTGAACGCAGGGCTCTTGCTCCTGTTTTCTTCTCCATCGCTTTCTTAGCGATAGCTGAAAGTGCGCTATCATCAAACTCAAGACTTACCTCATCAAGCTCAAGAAGCTTCTGATACTGCTTAAGTATGGCATTCTTAGGCTCTTTCATAATCTTTACAAGCATATCCTCTGTAAGTCCATCAAGCGAGAATACGATAGGAAGTCTTCCTAAAAATTCTGGTATCATTCCAAACTCTCTTAAATCCTCTAACTCAACCTTTGATAATATGTTGCTGTCATTATCATACTTATCCTTAAGGTCTGCATTAAAGCCTATGGATGACTGTTTATTAAGCCTTGCCTTTATTATGCTTTCAAGCTCCGGAAAAGCTCCTCCACATATAAACAATATATTTCTTGTATTAACAGTAACCTGTGGAACCATGGCATTCTTGCTTGTTGCACCTACTGGAACCTCCACATCACTTCCCTCTAAGAGCTTAAGCATTCCCTGCTGTACTGATTCTCCACTTACATCCCTGCTTCTTGTTTCCTTCTTCTTGGCTATCTTATCAATCTCATCTATAAAGATGATGCCTCTTTCAGCCTTTTCAACGTCATTATCTGCCGCAGCTAGAAGCTTCGATACTACACTTTCTATATCATCACCTATATATCCTGCTTCTGTAAGAGAAGTAGCATCAGTAATAGCAAGTGGCACCTGAAGGAGTCTTGCAAGTGTCTTTACAAGATACGTCTTACCACTACCTGTAGGTCCTATCATAAGCATGTTGGACTTTTCTATCTCTATGTCATCCATGGTATTTGTTGCTACACGCTTATAATGATTGTATACAGCAACTGACATGACCTTCTTGGCATGCTCCTGTCCTATAACATACTCATCAAGCATACGCTTGATTTCATGTGGTGCAGGAAGCTTTTTAAGATCAAGCTTTTCTTCTTTCTTATCTTTATTATTTTCTTTGCTTTCCTCCTTCTTTTTCTTAACCTTCTGCTTATCTGACATATTATTTCCCATCATATTGAAACCACCAAACATCCCCATGTTAGGCATGTTTGGGATTCCTTTCATAAGCTCGTTATAATCTATGTCGTTGTTGTTTATTGCATCAAAGGTCTTTTGCATGCAATCAGGGCAGACATACAATCCACCTGGCATGCTTATCATCTTGCCTGCTTTAGATTCTGTCCTTCTGCATACATAGCATACCTTTTCATATTCATCGTTATTATTATTATTATTATCACTCATATATTCCTCTATTCCGCATCAGAGGAGTTATCAGCTTTTCTTACCTAATGTAACCTCTGTGCTCTTTAGTACATATTCACTACCCTCAAGATGATAGTAATCAATCTTTACTTTTTCGCCAGCTGCATAGTACTGCAGTGTTGACTGCAGACCTGACATAGTAGTTATAGTCTGGTCATCAAAGCCTACTATAATATCATAAGCTGAAAGTCCTGCCTTCTCTGCTGCTGAACCTGATGCAACTGTTCTTATCATAATACCCTGTGGGTATCCATACATAGATGCATATGTGCTTGTAACATCTATTGCTACGACTCCAAGATATCCTGCATTATCTGATGATACCTTCTGTCTTGTCTGTTTGCTCATAAGTGAACTTATAAGATCCTTTACGTTTGATACTGGTATTGAATATGCCATGCCTTCGACACCATCACTTGATGTCTTGGCAAAATTGATTGCTATAACCTTACCACTTGCGTTAAGAAGTGCTCCACCACTGTTACCAGAATTAATAGCTGCATCTGTCATAATAAGACCTGAAAATGTTACATTGTTAACTGTAATAGATCTGTCTAATGCACTTATAATACCTGTTGTAACTGACTGTCCTTCACCAAGTGCGTTACCTATAGCAACAACCTGCTGACCTATTGTAATTGTATCAGAATCTGCAAGTTCTGCAATAGCTATTTTACTAAGTGTGTCAGAAGGTATATCTGATAAAGACACTGCAACTACTGCTATATCCTGATCAGATTTAGACCCCTTTACTGTTGCATTTACTGACTGATTGTCTATAAATACACATTTAAGATTGGAAACTTTGTCAACAACATGCGCATTAGTTACCATAAGGAGCTCTGTATCATTCTTACCAACTATAATACCTGTTCCGCTTGTTGATGCCTCATACTGCTGCTGTCCACCCCAGTTAAATATTGAAGATGAACTGCTTGTCACTGATGTTGTACCATTGAGTGCAACCATGGCTGGAAGTGCCGCAGATGCTACACTTTCCACATTCATTGCTGATGTTGACAGATTGGTATCTCCTAAGGTATTTAACTGGTCTGTTGTAGTTCCTATATTACTTGAAACAGTCGATATCGTATAGTTTCTGTTATCAGAACCACCAAGATACTTTTTCTCAAGCTTATAAGTTCCATACATAGCTGAACCGGCAACAACACCGAATATAGCTGCTGATAAAACTATGCTTAAAAACTTCTTAGGCCATGTAGTCTTTGTGGCACTATGTCCATCCAAAAACCGGTTATGCTTCTTCTGTTTCTTCTGATGCTCATCTGCTGTCTGGCTGTTGTTTGTACTATTACCAGCTACATATGAGTATCTGTAAGTTGACTGGCTATCTGTATCTGTGTTGTTTGCATTATTTGTATTGCTGTATTGTGCATATCCAGTATTCTGATTAAATTCAGTATTCTGACTGTTTCCAGTATTCTGACTGTTTCCAGCACCTTGATTATATCCGTCTGTATTCTGGCTATAGCCTGAGTTCTGGTTATATCCTGTATTTTCGTTATTACCTGTATTTTCGTTATTGCCTGTACCCTGAGTATTATAAGAATTATTATTCTCATAATTGTTTTCTTCATTATTATACATATCCAACACTCCTTTTTGTAGTTTTCTATAGAAAATGTGGTCATATATATTTTACCTGTATATGAAATATAAAATGAACACATTTCGTTTTCATACGTTTAGTATATTCACGAAATGTGTTCATATTGTGTTTTACTTGTTAAGAAAATCTGAACTATCATTTATTCTTTAAGTGATTCCTTAAAACTTTCTGATACAGCCTTAAGTGCTTCCTCTTCATCACTTCCATCGGCTGTAAGTGTTATCTCTTCACCACATTTGACACCTGATGCAAGTATTGAAATAACACTTTTTGCATTAGCTGTCTTACCCTCACCATACTTAAAAGATATATCAGACTTATACTTAACAGCTTCATTACACATTGCTCCGGCTGGACGAAGATGTATTCCAAGCTGACTGGTTATTAAAATATTTTCACTTACCATAACAATCCTCATTTCTATGCATATCTTTACGCATTTAATTAAACTTATATATGTGTACTATCTTGTAGTTGTCTGTTGTGTCTGGCTGCTGCTATTGTCAACTGTTGTTTCCTGCTGTTTAGCAGACAACGTAAGCTTCACTGAGCTGCTTCCTAAAACACTGCAGCCATCTGGCACACTCACACTTACATCTACACTATGTGTTCCAGCTGATAGTCCAGCTGCATTAACATTGCATGTTATATCTGTAGCACTGATATTTTCTAATATCGTTCCTGTTCCGGATATTATAACATCTATACCTGTTCCTTCAATCACAGCATTATACCCTGATGATACGTTTTCAATCTTTATCGCATCTGATGATATGTGAACTGTCTTTGTTGAAGCTTTAGATATCTTTATAGTAACCTGCAGTCTTGAATCAGAAACTATCTTAACACCAGAAGGTACATAGTCTGTCAGCTTGAATGTATACGTCTTATCTTCGCTAAGCCCATCTACCGAAACAGCTGATGAAGGAATAGTTATATTATCTATCTTTGATAATGCCTCCTGCTGTCCGCTTATAACAACCGAGGTCTGGCTAAGACTTGTACCCGTTACAACACAATCCTGTGAAGGTGTTCCACTTGTTTTTACTACAACCGGTACAGTTTTTGTTCTTGCCATCTCTACTATCACATCTGCTGTTTCTGATGACATTTCAAGTTCTTCATTTGCTATTATATTTCCATCTGAATCATACATATTAATGTCTGACTGTGTATTAACCGTTCCTTTGGCACCAGATACATCAACATCAACTCCGACTGAGGCAACCCCTTCAACTAAAGATGTTGGACCTGTCACTTTAATATATGTTGGTGATGTTGTTGTTGATGCAACAGCATATCCATTTGCCGGAGTGCCTGTTGTATTAACATTCACAGCGTATGTGTTCGTATCCCTGTTTTCTATGCTTAACTTAAGAGCTGATGTTCTTGGAACAGCTTCAACGTTATTAAGCACCTGTCCATCTTTGACCACCTGAACCTGTATATCTACATAATCTGTAAATGCAGTAACCTTACTTAAATCAGCTGTTGCAGCTATATCACTTGTCTTAAGATCTGTAACCACACTTTTTGGTCCACTTACTGTAACAGATATCTTACCTCCATCAACAACCTCAAAGGTATAATTCTTTTCAGTAAGACTCTGTGTATTAACTAGCTGGACTGTGATATTACTGAAAGTATAGCTAGTGTTTGGATCATATATATTAACAATGACCGTCCATAATATCACCGCAAATACTGCAGATACGATTTTCAGGCTGAGATTATTAAATATCTTCTCTTTCATGCTTCAACCTGCCCCTCCATATCTTAAATGACTTGACATCTATAGTTCTTCTTCTGATATATTCAAGTTTATTCTTCAGTGAATCAGCATCTATATCATGTATAAGTTCTCCGCCAAATGCTACAGATACCTTACCAGTCTCTTCTGATACTATGATGGTAAGGCTATCTGTTGCCTCACTTATACCAACACCTGCCCTGTGTCTTGTTCCAAGTGCTTTGCTAAGATTAACATTATCTGTGAGTGGAAGATAACATGTTGCAGCAACAACCCTGTTCCCTCTGATTATAACAGCTCCATCATGAAGTGGCGTATTATGTTCAAATATATTAATAAGAAGCTGGCTTGTCACTATACCATCTACAGGTATACCAGTCTTTATATACTCTTCAAGCACAATATCCTGCTCTATAACTATAAGTGCACCTGTCTTTACAGCTCCCATCTTATAACAGGCATCTACAATCTCATCTGCTGTCTTAACACTGAAGCGTTCATCTTTATCACTGTTATCTCCAAAGTTAAAGAACCTGAGCATAAAGCGTTTTCTTCCAAGCTGTTCAAGTGCACGCCTTAATTCTGGCTGGAATATAATAACCAGTGCTATAATACCGACACTGATTGTCTTTCCTGCTATCCATAAAATAGTTTTAAGGTTGAGAAGATACGCTACAACCGCAAAAAGAGCCACCACTATTATGCCCTTTAAAAGTGCCCATGCCTTGGTGTTCATAATCCACAACAGAATATTATATAAAACTACTGCAATAATAATAATCTCTATAACATCTGTCCATGTAATCCTTGGTATATATAATTTTGAAAAGTAATTCTGTAACAGATTACCCGATGTTGTCACGTTCTCACCCCTTTTTATATTAAGATGTAAGGCTTAAAAATATTTAAGCCACTTACTGATGTAAAGGTCAAAAATATTCTGCCACTTACTGATTACTTGTCAATAAAGTATATATCATCTTCTTCCTCAGTTGCTGCTGTTGTAGACTTTGACTGTCTTACATCACTTATATCTGAGGCTTTTTTTGTTTTTCTTGCATTTATCTGCTTTACCCTTACATCCTCTCCGGCAACATTTATCTTAGGTACTGCCTTAACATAGTAATAATATTCATCATCTTCGTACTGTACATACTCTGTTCTTCTGAAATCTACAGCAAAGAATAATATATTACATATATAACCTGCAAGCGCACCTAATATAACACTGATAACTATCAGTATAATATTAAGCCCTGTTTTTAAAAGTATTTCTCCTAATACAACAACTACAAACTGAGCTACACTTCCGATTGCTATAGCATAGCCCCATGCATAATCGATCTTAAGCCTTCTTACTATATATACAATAATAATCGTTACTGCTAAAGCAGCCATAACAAGAAAAAGCTGTTTATTCTTAACAAGACTTTCTATAAGATATGAAACCTGAAGCATACTCTCTGTAAGTGACTTGTTAGTAACTGCTGTTTCATAAACACTTGCTGTATTGATTATATAGTATATGATCACACCAAAAGATACTGGAACAACTGAAATCACAGATGAACACAATCCAACAGCAACTGGTAATACAAAAGGCATCTTAATCCAGCACATAAACACAGTTAATATCAGAAGATATCCTGACTTAGATGCAAACCTGAAATATAAAAGATACATAAGAAGAACAACACAAAGTGCTATAAGTGCGAATTCAACTGATATGGCATACAGATGTGCTACCATAAACAATGATAACATAACAATAGTAAAACCAACCGGTAAAAATGCACATATAACTGATATAAGTATTGCAATAACCGGATTATTCAGCTTCTCCATATATCCTATGCTTGCATTCAGCATAATGAATGAAACAAGCGCTACAATAAACTTTAACGCAGGAACAAGATATGTATCATACTTATTATAAAATCTTCTAAACTTTTCTTTAAATTCTAATAATACTGCCATCACTTCCTCCACAATTATCTTTTTTTCTTCTGGCCATTATAAAATCTTTCAAGCTTATTAAGCCTTGAAAAATACTTTTTAAGCCCTTTTCTTGAATTCTCATACTGAAAGCTGTATACAAATCCTGCTGTTATAGCAAATATAACAAGCATAATTATATAGTATATTGCCACCTTTTTTCCAAAAGCAAGATAATCCATTGAATTAATATTCTCGACTAATCCTTCTGCGTTGCATAATACATACATAATAGCAACTATCGCAAAGGCAAGTGTTGTAGTGATCAATGTCTTTAATATCCCAAATGCGACATAATCACCTTTGAAGTATCTGGCTGTCCTTAACATCCTTCTGCCTTCATTTTTCTCATATATAGCCATCTTGGTCATCATTTTAACCTTATTTTCATTAAGCAAAACATTCACCTCATTATAATCTACATAAGTTTTACATAAATATACCATATTTTATCTTAATTGTATATTACTATTTGCGAATGTCCACCTCTTGAAGCTGTGACTATTCTTACTTTTCTGTCTTCTACAGTAAATGTACGGTCTGTTGTTGCAGATACATAATTATTCCATACCTGATTGCAGCTTTCCGGAAGCAGTTGTGCTAACACACCTTTTATTCTTGCATCGAATCCTTCATTTCTCTGCTTGATATATATGATTGAAACATCTGGCTGTGTTATTATCTCCCCATAATATGTACCACCATCTGTGTATACATATACATTGGAATATTCCTGTGTAAAGCCTTCTTTGTTTAACACCTCACCTATATCACTGCTTGTTTTTCCGTCACTTCCTGTGCTGTTGTTATTTTCCTGACTATTACCGCTGTTTGAAGAACCTGATTGATTATTTCCTGGATTGTATGAACTGTTTCCATTGTTTCCGGTATTATTATTGCTGCCTGTACCTGATAAGTTGTTTCCTGTACTGTTACTGTTTTCATGACTACTTCCTGTACCGGCTGAATATCCGCTGTTGTTTCCTGTACTGTTGTAAGAATAGCTGCCATTATCACTGTAACTACTTCCTGTACCAGAACCAGAGCCTGCACTGCTTCCTGCCGGTACAGAAGATGATGGCTTAAGAATACTTCCATTACCTGTATATACAGTATAACCATTCTTAGAGCCTGCTGCTGCACTCTCTATTCCTTCTATAGCTATGGCATCTGATACATCACCAACCGTAGCAGTAAGTGCTGCTGTACCTGTTCCTTTGACAGTTACAAGTCCATCCTGTTTAACAGTCATCACATCGTCGTTACTGCTTGTCCATATAAGCGCCTTATCTGTATCTGCTGGTTCTACTATAGCTGCTGCCATAAATGTAGTTCCAACTGGTATAGCAGTATCATCCATAAGTATCTCTACTGTTGTTATCTCTTTAACTTCATTATTATCAGCTTCTGCATCCTGTGGTCTTAGATTTTTCTGTGTAAGAGTCATTCCAACTGTATTTTCTTTACTTTTATTATGTTCTGATATAACACCTGCGGTTATAGCTGCTGCTATGAGAACTAAAACAGCTATACCTGCTATTATGAAAACCAGTGGTTTAACCTTGTAATTCTTTTTATCCTTCATACTTTAACATATCCCTTATTATTATATTTTAAAACTATTCTCATCTGTATATGAATATCGTGGGATTATCATCCCACGATAGTAAGTATAGCATATTTTATTATAATTTGAATTAAAATTTTAAAATAAAGGGATAAACCTTGAACATTACTGTGCTATTCCCGATATTCTTGATATAACACAATTAATCAGATATATTAGTATATATATTGTAACTATAGTAGCACCAACCGGTGTTGATGCAAATATTGATATTACAATACCAAGTACAGCACCAAGTACTGACAATACAGCAGCATATATTATTACAAGCTTAAAGCTTTTCATGATACGCATGGCCGATAATGCAGGAAATACAAGCAATGCTGTTATAAGAAGAGAGCCTACAAGATTCATCGCAAGAACAATAATAACTGCTGTTATAACTGCAATCACCATATTATAAAAGCCTGTATTTTTCCCCATAGAACGGGTGAAATCCTCATCAAATGTAACAGAAAATATTCTGTTATAAAATATAACAAAAAATGCTACTACTATTATAGAAGCTGCTATACACATAACAACCTCTGAACCCGTAAGCGTAAGTATGGAGGTTGAGCCAAAAAGAGTAGAGCAGACATCTCCTGATACATTAGATGAAACTGAAAAAACATTTAATATAAGATATCCAACAGCCATAGCTCCAACTGATAGCATCGCTATAGCAGAATCCCCTTTAATCTGGGTGTTGTTTCCTGTTTTCAGCAGAAGAACAGCACATATGATAGTCACTGGCATAATAAACAGATTAACATCTGCTATCTTAAGAACTGTTGCTATCGCAAGTGCACCAAACGCCACATGTGAAAGGCCATCACCTATGAATGAGAATCTCTTAAGCACAAGTGTAACGCCAAGAAGTGATGAACATAAAGCGATAAGCACGCCAACAATAAGTGCATATCTGACAAATGGATATGACATATAAAACTGAAATTCCTGAATAAAATCTGACATTACTTATCATCTCCTTTAATCTTTCCTAAAACATCCGCCTTATCGCTGTTTAAGAACTCTTTCTTCGTTCCATAGAAACTGTCCTCACTATCTACATATAGAATATGCGTAGCATATGACACCGCATGAAGGTCATGCGAAACCATAATTACAGTTATTCCTTTATTATTAAGCTTCTTTAAAAGCTCATAAAAATCTGCTGTCACCTTAGGATCAAGTCCTGTAACTGGTTCATCTAAAAGTATAACCTTGGATGTGGCACACAGTGCCCTTGCAAGCAGTACTCTTTGCTGCTGTCCACCAGAAAGGTTACGGTAACACTTTTTCTTAAGTTCCCATATATCAAGCTCTTCCATCTTCTGCCTTGCAAGTTCTTTTTCCTTCTTTCTATAAAAAGGCCTGAATCCGCCTGAAGCAAGAGTGCCTGAAAGTACAACCTCCCAGACTGTTGCTGGAAAATCTTTCTGCACAACAGTCTGCTGTGGAAGATATCCAATCTCATAAGCCTTAAGTCCATCTGAATATGTAATATCACCAGATACTTTTTCTATAAGGCCAAGCATTGTTTTTATAAGTGTACTCTTACCGGCACCATTTTCTCCTAATACACACAGGTAATCGCCTTTTCCCACTTTAAAATTCAGATTTTCCACTACTGCCTTTCCATCATATCCCAAAGCCAGATTGTTACATTCGATATATGACATACAGGTGTCACCCCTTTCTTTTTTCTTATAACAGGCAATATAATGATGTGAGTGTCAAAAGTGAATTTTTATACTTTTGACACTTACATCATATACTTACATGTTAATTATGATAATGCTTGTTTTAATACCGTAAGATTCTTTAGCATCACATTAATATAATTATAATCCTCTGATTCTGATATCTTAACTGACTGCATTGAATCCATCTGCAATATTTCCTGATTCTTATCCTTTGTGTTATCTTTTATAGTCATAGCAAGCTTTTCATCTGAACCATCTATAGTAAGAATTGCTTTAGTTCCTGTCTCATCAACCTTGCCCGCAAGAAATGTTACAGTTTTAAAGCTCGCCTCTGTCTCTGCACTACATCCTGCAAATGCTGCATAATAATCAAGATTATAATCATCCACAAGATATCTGAAAGGAAATCTGTCGCCAAATACTACTGTCTTAAGTCTTGCAGCACTTATAACTGACTCATATTCTTTATCAAGATCTGAAAGCTGTTTTATATATGCATCTGCATTACTCTGGTATTCTTCTGCATTATCTGTATCCAGCCCCTTTATAACATCCGTAAGCTTCTGTACAAGAATCTCTGCATTCTTTACCGACAGCCATATATGCTCATCATATTCTATTTCGTCTGTTTCTTCATGCTCTCCATGACTATCCTCAGAAGCTGTGTGGCTATGTCCATGTTCATCATCCTGCATTCCTTCAACAACCTCTTCCTCTTTGGCTCTGTCACCAAGAAGCTCCATCATATTTACTTTTTTCATGTTCTTGTTAACTGTTTCCCTTACAGCATCAAACACCCATGCATCTGATGAACCACCAACATAAACAAACATATCTGCTGAGGATATCTTTGCCATATCCTTTGCTGATGGCTGATAGCTGTGAAGATCTGCTCCACCATCCACAAGCAAGGTCAGGTTGAATTCTTCTGATTCTTCCCCAATAATATTCTGTATCCAGTTATACTGAGGATAAGTTGTACATACTATATTAATCTTTCCATTATTCTGTACATTTCCCTGGCAGCCAGTAAATGTAAACAATGAAACTGCCAGTATTACACATAACATCAATGATTGCAGCTTTATTAACGATAACCTTTTCTTTAAAAATCCCATATAAAATCCTTTCATTCTAATTTTTTTATAGCTTTATTTACAACTCTTTATTCTGTTTTTTTACAATCAGCACATAAGCCACACAGCGTTGAACCATTACATTCAAGTGTGAATCCATACTGCTTCATAAGAAGTTCTCTTATATCATTCATAAAATCGCAGTCAAGATGCATAACCCTGCCACATTTTCTGCACTGCATATGAAGATGTTCATCACAGTTATGATGTTCGTCTGATATTCTATAATAATAATTCCCACTATTAGCCGTCTTGAATCTTACAAGAATATTATGTTCTATCATCCGGTCTAAAGTTCTGTATACAGTTGACTGATTAACATCTATATTGTTGTTCTCAAGATAATGATATACATCTGCCGCACTAAAGCTTTTCTGATTCTGCAGCTTAAGATACTGCTGTATTTCGTGTGTTATCTTTGTGTTATAGTTTCTCTGCATTATGCGTATCCTTTCATAAGCTTCACTAAACTTTCACTAAACTTTTTCTGTTATGTATGCAAAATATTATTGCAAATATGCAAATCATTTGCATTTTGCATATTATCATTATTGAAAGAGCGTGTCAACTTATTTTTTTGTACCTTAAAAAAAATATATATCAGCGTAACATATCTTTATAATGTCTGCCTTAAAATCAATTTCTAACTAAATTATATTTGTTGTCAACTATATTATCATAGTCCTGATAGTGTTCTCATGACAAGGTCCACATCTTTATTCTCCAATTCCTGGATGATATGAAGATAAGTTTTCTGCGTTGTTGTCATGCTTGCATGACCTAATCGCCTAGCCACACTTGCTATGGATACTCCTGCAAACAAGAGCAATGATGCATGCGTGTGTCTTAAACCATGTATCGAAATCACCGATATATTACATTGTCTGCAATGTCTTGTTAATACATCATTAACCGTCGAATTATATATTTTATTTTCTCCTACAAATATAGGTTTGTCCTCAGGCATGCCTTTAATCAATTCAGAGAATTTAACAACTATCTGCCAATCTATCTGTATCTTTCTTACAGATGACTTGTTCTTTGTTGGAAGGAAACCACCTTCACCCTTATAATCCCATGTCTTACTTATTGATAATGTCTGCCTTGCAAAGTCAAAATCAGAAGGTGTTATTGCCAACGCCTCGGAAAATCTCATTCCTGTCTTTGCTACAAGAAGAATAAACCAATCCCAGTTAACAGTTTCCTTTATATCCAGATGTGCAATAAGCGTGTGCAATTCAAACTGATTAAGATACTTTATCTTCTTTACTCTTGGCGTCTTCCCCTTAATAATAGCCTTCCTTGTAGGATCTCTGTCTATCATCCCCTCATCTACAGCATCAAGTATGGCTCCCTTTAGCTGATGATGAAAATCAAGTGTTGTCTGTCTTTCATGCTCCTTTGCATAATCATTAAGCAACTGTTGATAAGCCGTCCTGGTTAATTGTGACACCTTTAACTCAGGTGCAAGCTTTTCAACCCATTTCTGTGTCATAATATATTTAGCCATAGTAGCTTCTCTTATAGCATCCTTCTTATATACATCAACCCATTGTCTATAATACTCACAAAAAAGCTGATCCATGCCTGCATCTGCCATATCTGTAACCATAGAATACCTCCATTTCTTATTACGCAGAAGGATATACCACCTGCTATAATATGTGTTTTATTAATAGCTGCACTTTAAGAATAAGATACTTACGCTGATATACTTTTATTGCCATAATAACTAACACTAATAATCAAACATATATAAAGTCTGAGATTATTTATTGAGCATATATAAAAAGATGATATCTATATCATAACCCCTGATAAATACAAAACATCAGGCTTCATAATACCGATATCATCTTTATTATTTAACGACCAGTAAGAGGTTTTATTTCTTCCTCTAATATTTTTCGTAATTCTTCTATTAAACGTTTGTAATATATAAATTTAGGTACTTTACTTTCATTTACAGAAATATACTGGTTATAATTACCAGTTGCTTTAATAGCACTTTCATTAGGAATCTGCCCATTTCTATAATGCGTAGCCGCATACATAACGTCCTCTTTAGATGCATGCCATACAGCACAGAAATCATTAACAACCTTGTTCACACATGTTGTTTTCATGTTCTCAACTATATTTAAAATTGACTGTCCCTTGTACTTACTATCATCATTCTCTATATCATCTATAATGTTAAACATAATATCTGCAACCTTAGGATTATCCTTATGAAGTTCCTCCACATACTGTTTAGCTTCGTCTATTTTTCTCTGCCTTTCCTGTGAATCAACATCCTCATCAGGTGTTACAATATTCTGGATAAGATGAATAATATATTCATAATCTATCTTTGTGCTGCTATATGCCATAAGCTCATATTCCTGGTTGATATCTGGCAAATCCGATCCATCCTTGCCATCATCTGGTCTGTTTGCCTTAATCTCCTCTAAAGCATTAATATAATGTCCCGCATAGTCATCATATTCCTCCTGTGTTATACCATATTCCTCCAGCAGATTGTCATCATACTTAGAAAAAGACTTAAGCTGTGCAAACAATCGGTCAAAGTTCTGGAACACCTTAACAAATGCTTCCTTCTCTTTTAATGACATAGCAGACTCATCCGATGGTACTGGTACCAGTCCCTTAAGTGCTGCAAGTGCCCTTCTGAAAGCTGGTTCAACCTCTTCCCACTCTGCAAGAATTGTTTCGTTTGTTCCACCTGCTGAATAAAGCTTCACCGCCTTATCAACGCTGTCTTTAAATAAATGTGGTGCCTGAAATGTCACTATCTGTCCATATGCCTTATTCTTGTCAAATATGCGGTTAGTTCTTGAAAATGTCTGAATGAGATCATGTGGTCCCATAGGTTGTCTGTCTATAAATATAGTTGAAAGACAAGGCGCATCAAAGCCCGTAAGCAGACGATCAACGACTATAACAAGGTCAAGCTGTTCACTACGCCTTTTATACAAAGGGTTCTTTCTTGCAAGTCTGTTATTAAGGTTCTCATTATATAACTGAATCTGTGACAAATCATACTGTTTTCCAAACATCTTATAGTAATCGTCTAACGAGTTCTGCATTTTCTTCTGATTAACATGTGAGCTTTCCTCATTCTCCGATACAGAATATGTTATAGCAAACTTAGGAAAATCTGGTAAAACCTGCTTTATCTTTTCATCTATCTTAAGTGATGCTTCGCCATTCTTTACACGTGTAAGCAGATCATAATATTTCTGTGCCTGTTGTATAGAACTTGTTGTCAGAATACCCTCATACGTTTCACCCTTACCATTCTGAAATCCAAGCTTATGATAAGATTTATTCAGAATAATATCCAGAACCTTCAACATATGTTTCTCATTATCATACAAGCTGCTATCAGTTTCATCCAGCATATTCTTAGGTCCATCATGTTCTACCTGAAAGCCCAGAACTGCTCCGTCGTGTATAGCATTCTGTATAGTATACTTATGAAGGCATGCACCATATAATTCTTCTGTTGTACGTGGCAGATCTCCCATCTGTGGATAAGGATTCTCTGCAAATCTAGGTGTTCCCGTAAATCCAAACCATAGCGAATTACCGAAAAACCTCTCCAGCTCTCTTTTAGTTCCTGGTGTAACTGCTCTATGACATTCATCCACAACAAATGCTATCTTAAGTTTTCTTATTTTATTGTATTCCGCTGTATCCTCTTCTAATCTTCTTGTTATAAGTCTTTGCAGCTTCTGAATTGTTGTAACAATAACCTGTCTGTCTTCTGACTTTAACTTTTTCTTTAAATCCCCCACGTTAGAGGTTTCATCAACATCTACAAGGTCATTGTTAGCATATGCCTGAAACGCCATAGTTGTCTGTGTATCAAGATCTTTTCTATCTATAAGAAATATCGCCTTATCAAGAGCTGGAATATCCATCAGCAGATTTCTTGTTGCTTTATAAGATGTAAGTGTTTTACCAGAACCTGTTGTATGCCATACAAAGCCTGACATACTATGCTTTGATGCAGCTCTTATAGCTTCAATCGCATGTATCTGATAAGGTCTTAATAATATAAGTTTCTTCGCTTTCTCATCCAATACCGTATATCTGGCTATCATTTCGTGAGCCTCTGGTATACGCAATACACATTTTGCAAAATCTATGTAATTCGTTACAGGATTGTTATCTTTATCAAGCCATCCACTTATAAACTTAGAATTAAGCTCTGTGTCACTCGCTGCCGAAAAATACTTAGTATCTACACCGTTACTGACAACAAACATCTGTACGGCTGAAAATATACCAGTAAACTTTCCCTCTCCAACATATTTCTTAATCTGATTAAATGCTTCCATATAGGAATGCTGCTTATTCTTTAATTCTATATGAATCATAGGAAGTCCATTAATAAGTAGTGTAACATCAAACCTTCTATTTCTTGATGAATCTTCGCCTGATACATCATCATCTGATGCTAACGCACTATATTGGTTTATAACCTCGTATACACTACTTCCACCAGCTATATGCTCGTGATTCATAACTACAAGATGAATTCTTTTAGTATCTCTTTGCACATGTACCTGAACCTTGCCATTCTCCCCTACAAGCCATTCTCCTGCCTTATAAAATGATGAAAACTGAAGCTGATTCTTAACCTGTTCAAACTCTGCATCAGACAAACTTTCTCCATCTAGTCTGTCCTTATTATTCTGCTCAAGAATATATCTGAAATTATTCCACAAATCTTCTTCTGTTTTTATGTCCGGTCTATATGTCCATTGAGATTCGCCATATACAAGCTGTTCTATAAGCTTGCTTTCTATTGCTGACTCTAATTCTGCCATATGTAATATCCCCCTTTAGCCTCTGTCTGTTATGCTATAATCTCTTCTCATAATTATAATATAACTTGTTGAAAAAACAAAGGATGTTGGGGAAAATAATATTATTATATCCTACACTAATCTATCGATAACACTAGATTATGATGGCATTTAATAAATATATATTCAATTATTGATAGGATACAATTAATTGGGAACAGCGTAAGGTATCAGAGCTGTTCAAAGTTACTCGTGGTTATGTACTTGCAGCCACTTTGACAGAGCCTGCAAAAACGGATGAAATGCCATATCCCGTCTATTCTTCACAGACCAAAGATAATGGCTTAATGGGATACTACAAGGACTATCTCTATGAGGATGCCATCACTTGGACAACTGACGGTGCTAACGCAGGAACAGTTAATTATAGAGCTGGGAAGTTCTATTGTACCAATGTTTGCGGCGTTTTGCTCTCAAATGAAGTAACGGCTAATCAAATGATAGCAGAAGCCTTAAACAATGTGGCGAAAGGATATGTGTCTTATGTTGGCAATCCGAAATTGATGAATAATGTAATGGCTGACATAGAAATTATGATACCTACACACGCAGAAGAACGAGAAAAATTGTCAGTGTTCTTCCGTAACCTCGACAACCTTATCACCCTTCATCATCGAAAGTAGTTTTGATAGATTTAATAATTTACTTCTGCTGATGAAGAGTGATGAGATCATCTACCTTTGAGAAATACTCGCCGATTTTTGCTTGTTCAGCAATACTTGGAACCTTGACTTCGGTATTTCCAACCAACTCTTTATTGAGATTATTTACGGTACTACCTGCAGCCATTGCTCTGTACTGAGCAAGCATTTGTTCAGTACCTAACATCTGACAAAGAAACTTCAAATCATATCTTTTTTCTTCATCTCTTATTAGTAGCCAACCATCGTGGATACAGCCATCTATCGCCATTATATAAGGTCTACCGAAGCTCATTGAGTTCGATAAAATCAAATCACCTGGATGTACTTCTCTCGTCTTTTTCAATCCTTCCGGACGAATTTTTTCAGCTGTTTTTGTTATATAATTTCCTTGCTCAGGAGCATCACCAATCTTTACCCAATTCAATCCATTTTCATCATCAGTAATAAATGCATCTATTGGTCTAGGAGAGCCACCACGCTCAATTATGACTGTTTCGCCAAACTTACGCTGTTCCCAAACAATAGTTTATTTTGCGCCATCATTTACCGCTTCATTGATATATTATGAAATATTTTCATAATATGCACTACTGTTATATTAATTTATCTCAGTTCCTCTCGTACCATCATTAACGTATATCCCAGCAGATTCTGTCCTCTCCATTTCGCTAAATCCAACCTTTCCGGATCCTTCATTGAAAGGCCAATCCCCCATACTCTGTCTTTCACTGCACACTCTGCAAGTATGTCATTTTGCGTTTGGAGCAACTTATTACAGAGAATATTATTTTGTGAAAATTTCGCTAACAACCCCTGATATACAACCATCTGACGAATTCCGCACCAAATACTGTCATTATATCCTTTTACCTGACGACCATATTCCTTAATTAATGCAACATCATTAGTTGATAAAATCTGCTGTGCCTTCTCAATATCCTGAAAACGTATAGCCTTTTTATACATCATAAACTGTTCCATAGATGAATATTTGACTTCATTAACTTTAAAATCGGAAAGATACTAATTACTTAAAAAGCCATTTTCTTCTTCTGGATTATGAAAACAAATAATATTCAATCTACTACACCTACCTTTTTTACAGCAACCTCAAGTTCCAAATCATGAAGCCCATGATATGCCTTTTTCAAATTTCTGCCTGAATAATATGTCCAAAATTCATTTCATCTTTGAATAAATCATATACATATTTTGGACTTTCCAAATATAATCCTGTCTCTTTATCTATAAGTTTTTCATAAATTTCTGAATTGTAAAATTTATTCATTGCTTCGTCATATTCTATACTCTGATCGGTACTAATCATATCTACAATATCTTGTATCGAATATTCTAATAACTGATCTTTTTTACACATTTCTGTTCATCACCTTTCTCAAAAGTTTCACACTCTTTTCTGTATGAAAAGAATATTGCGAAGAAGTTTTTTTATAAATCATTCCCTTTAACAATGTTTCAAAATCTATGATTTCATTTTCATACTGTCGAAACAACAAAGCCATATTGTCATCTGCAACAGGACCTATAACAATATCATACTTGTTATCTTTGTTACACAAAACATCCTGTACATCTGTAAATTCCCTGCTTCTATTATTCATCACAAATTTTGCCCATTCTTCCGTTGTTCGTGTACCGAAATCCTTAATTTTAAGATTATATAACTCCTTAAAATTATCATTTATCTCATAAACATTTAAAATCGGTGATTGTCCATAAATTTTTGCTACTCTTATCGCCATTTTTTTGGCTTGTTCTTCAATATCTGTCAGATAAAATCCCTGACCAAAATCCTTGTATGGTCGGCACATTGCCAGATTTATATTGTCAATTACTATATTACTTCCATGATATAATCTCATAATGTGCCTCCATTTTTTTTGCATAAAATTCCCAAATCATCTAATATAGTATCAAAATCCAACGTATGTTCCACATCATAGTTTTCTTTAATAAAAGCTATTCCTTTAAACCGAAAAAGATACTGAAATGCCTCTTTACTGCTAAGTTTATGCCTATTAGCAAATTCATTTACACATGCAACAGTAAAACCAATTTTTCTTTTCTGCTCGCTCATTAAAACAACCACCTTCCTACATTTAAACATACCTAACCAATGCCCATAGTTTAATCGTATCGTAAGTCCTCTTATTTTTTATAAAAACACACAACTTGCCATATTTATCTGTTTTTGTTTTAATCATAATATGAAAGCTGATTTTTTTCTATATAAACATATTTTGTAACATGAATTTCTTAGCATTTCGCAATTCATCACACTTCTGCTGATGAAGAGTGATGAGATCATCTACCTTTGAGAAATACTCGCCGATTTTTGCTTGTTCAGCAATACTTGGAACCTTGACTTCGGTATTTCCAACCAACTCTTTATTGAGATTATTTACGGTACTACCTGCAGCCATTGCTCTGTACTGAGCAAGCATTTGTTCAGTACCTAACATCTGACAAAGAAACTTCAAATCATATCTTTTTTCTTCATCTCTTATTAGTAGCCAACCATCGTGGATACAGCCATCTATCGCCATTATATAAGGTCTACCGAAGCTCATTGAGTTCGATAAAATCAAATCACCTGGATGTACTTCTCTCGTCTTTTTCAATCCTTCCGGACGAATTTTTTCAGCTGTTTTTGTTATATAATTTCCTTGCTCAGGAGCATCACCAATCTTTACCCAATTCAATCCATTTTCATCATCAGTAATAAATGCATCTATTGGTCTAGGAGAGCCACCACGCTCAATTATGACTGTTTCGCCAAACTTACGCTGTTCCCAATCATCAGTAAATCCATCAAATCTAATTTCTGGCTTGTCAGAACCATTTTGAGGAAACATTTTTTGCAGCATGTATTTTTTTAGTATAGTTAATTGTTCAAACTTTTTCTGATGAAGAGTGATGAGGTGGTCGAGGCTTCTGAAATATGCTCCTATTTGTTGTTGTTCTTCTTTTTTAGGAAACGAATTTTCTAACTTTACCAGTTTATTTACCGCTAATCCAGGTTGTGCTGATTGGTCCGAATACTGCCCTAAATTCATTGTATCCAACATGTAATATAAAAACCTGGTATCATTGTTTTCATCAGCTTTTACAACTACCGCATGTTCAGTAAAATAAGCCTTTCCAGCAGAATAATTCATATTTCCGCATAAAGCTCCCTGCCTACCAATCAATGCGTATTCGCCATCATGATTATAAGTTGAAGTATATCCTCTTAAACCGTTCCCACCATAGACTGGATAATCACCTGTTATATCTATCTCATCTGCCTTCAAAGAGTTTCCACTTTTGAATTCTTGAGCAACATCCCCCAACTTACGCTGTTCCCAATCTCCATCAAACCCCTTAAATCTAATCTTAGGACTTTTCATCATTTTCACCCCTCAATCATACTAATAATATTGTTTAAAGATGCCTTTATGTTTTCATCCTCAGATGTTAGATTTTTAAGGAGTGACAAGAACTCGCCCTGTACTTTTTCTATCTCATCATCTGTTTTTTTCATGTCTGCAAGAAGCGTATTTATATCAATCTGTTCCTCCTGTTCGAAATTATCCACATATCTTGGAATATTCAGATTGAAATCATTCTTCTCGATATCTTCAAAGCTTGCCAGATAAGCTTCCTTATCTACCGTTTCCCTTTTCTTGTATAAATCAAGAATCTCATCTATGTGCTTATCTGTCATAGTATTCTGCTTCTTGCCCTTATCAAACTTCTTAGATGCATCTATGAATAATACATCTCTTCCATCTCTATGCTTCTTTAACACTATAATACACGTAGGTATAGATGTGTTATAGAATAGATTAGCTGGTAATCCCATCACCGCATATATATTGCCTGAACGCAGAAGCTTTTCTCTTATCTTCCCCTCTGCTGCTCCTCTGAATAGTACACCATGAGGAAGTACGATTGCCATCGTTCCGTTGCTTTTCAGATGATATAATCCGTGAAGCAAAAATGCATAATCCGCTTTAGACTTAGGTGCAAGCACTCCATAATCACTAAATCTCTCGTCCTGTAAGAATCCCGGTGCAGCACTCCACTTTGCTGAATAAGGAGGATTCATAAGTACCATATTAAAGTCAGTCTCCTCACCTGTGGGCCAATCGCCATCTAATGTATCGCCATTACGCAGTTTCTGATTATCAGGTGTTACTCCGTGTAGAAACATATTCATCCTTGCAAGATTATAAGTTGATGTCATAAGCTCCTGACCATAATATCTTATATATGCAGGCTCATTTGAATATTTCTTGGCATTAAGAAGCAAAGAACCAGAACCCATACAAGGATCATATACAGAAAGTCCTTTCTTTGTTTCCTGTCCGTCAATAGCTATTCTTGTAATTATCTTTGATACAGCCTGAGGAGTATAGAATTCTCCGGCTTTCTTACCTGTTTCTGAGGCAAACTGACCTATTAGATATTCATATGCATTTCCAAGTACATCTGCATCAGAATTTAACAGATCAGCTTTATCTATTTCCTTTATAAGGCTGGATATTGTATCGCTCTGCTTCTGATCACCAGTTCCAAGTCTGTTAGAATACAGGTCAATATCTGTAAAAAGATCCTGAAACAATGAATCACTCTGCTCTATATTATTGAAAGCCTTCTGTAACTGTTCACGGTTAAACATATTATTTCTTGCTGCATCTGCAAAGCTTGTATATGTCAATTCTGGCTCAATTACATAGTGACATTCCAACTTTATCTGTTCCTTTAATTCTTCTGCACTTTCATCCTGTAATATTTCCTTGTATGCATCCAATGCTGTTTTTAAAGTGTCTGGTTTCTCATCATATATCAGGTCATATACTTTAATCAAAAATGAATCTGACAAATATTTGTAAAACACGATTCCAAGCAAATAATCCTTATATTCATTAGCATCCATTTTTGAACGAAGTATATCTGCCCCACTCCATAATACACTTATTAAGTCTTTACCATTTTCCTGCTCTGCCATCATATTCTCCTCTACTGAATTATTTCCGTAATAAGACTTACGCTTTATTACAGCTTACATGTATTTTTATGATTATAACATAACTTAATAATAAGTGTCATCCTCACTCATACATATTCCTACGCATTCCTGCGCATTTTCTAGGATTTTGGGGATTTTTAGGAATAAATTTCTGGAAATATATTAAGACACATTTAGATGTGATTAATAAGAATAATGTCTTCTCATTAATATAGAAAAAAGAGGCACCGCACCAATTATTAGTGCGACGTCCCACATAACTGCTATTTGCTATTTGATATTTATTGTTTATATTATTTGATATTTATACTATATGGTATTCATACTATCTGATATTCATACCATTAAATATTTATACTATCTGATATTTTTACTATCTGATATCCATACCACTTGTATATTGTTTAACAAACTGTTCCTTTGCGCATGGTCTGCCGTAATAATAGCCCTGCAAATAATCAACCTGCATTTCATTCATTTTCTGGCACCATTCTTTTTTTTCAATACCTTCTGCACATATCCTGACATTAATGCTATGTACCATCGGAATTATATTTTTATACAATTCATAATCCCTTTCATTATCCATTGCCTTTGCGGTAAAATCCTTGTCCATTTTTACATAGCTTGGATTCATATCACGAATGCAATGAAAATTAGAATATCCTGTACCAAAATCATCGATCACAAAGCTTATATGGTTCTCATCCAATGCCTTCCTGAACTTACAAAATGCCGGTGTCATATCCATAAATCCACTTTCGGTCATTTCAATACATATGGAATCAGGTTTTAAAGCATACCTTTTAATCACATCCAATATATCACGCTCAACGTTTCCGTGCATAATCTGGACATATGAAACATTTATATTTATCTTGAAATCAGGAATATATTGCTGTATTTCACAACATGTTTTTGCTGCTTCATCTAATATATATCTTCCTGCCGGGATAATTAATCCGGTTTCCTCCAGTAATGGGATGAATTCCATAGGTGAAATAACCTCTGTATCTTCTTTGGATATCATAGAGAAGCGCATAAGCGCCTCTGCACCAATAACCTGCTCTAAACCACAATCCACAATTGGCTGGTAATGCACATCAAAGCCCTTGAATCCGTTCATGACAGAATTACGGAGTGCTGCTACTATTCTTCCTTTCCGTAAAAAAAGTTCATAGTCATTCTCATCAAAGATATAGAATCCATTTTTTCCCATTTTTTTGGCTTTTTTAAGGACAAATGCAAATTTCTTACGGCACTCCTCGTAGCCTTCACAAAATGTTGTGGCATCCACAACACCAACAGAAATTGAAAAAACAGCCTCATAGTTTTCAGATACTATAAACCTATAAAGTCTGTTATCTATTTTTTTCTTAAGCTCTGCGGCATATTCCCCAGCAGAATGTTCCAGATCAACAATCACATACTGGTCAGCTACAAGATGATATATCCTCTGACTATCAGAAAGACATTCCTTCATGCAGTCAGCTACACTTTTCAGAATATAATTGCCATAAACCGCTCCACGTGAACTGTTGATTGCTCCAAAATCATCGATTCCTATATGCATAAGAAAACCCTTAGAAAGGTGTTTCTTATGAGAACGCATATAGGTATTAAATTCAATACCTCCAAGCAATCCCGTGATATTATCTGCTCTCCTCTGATTTCCTGTCTCATTCAGACAGCCAACCAGATATTGTGGTTTTCCTTGTGAATCGTCAATCACTATTCCACGACAGTTAATCCATACCGGCATGCCTTCTTTGTCCAGCCATCTGTAATGCAGATTATGTACTTTTTCTTTCCCTTCATATATAGCCGTAAGATGCTCCTGCAGCATCTTACGGTCTTCTTCATATACTATCTGTAAAACATCATTGGCAGCATCATTCATGACATTTTCTGATATCATAAACCTGTCCACAGCCGACTCAGACAGCTCTATTGTATTATTCTGCAGATCATATACAAACAGATAATCATCCATACATTTTGCGATTATTTCCAATAAAGTTTCTTTTGTCTGCTTACCAAATACTTTAAATATATTCTCACTCACAACAAGAACCTTTCCTTCATAATAGCTTTATGATAAACCTTTAATATTTAAAGAGCTTAAATCTGTTTACACGTTCATTCATCTTGTCTGCACCTTCTGCGAGGTTAATACTGATTGCTGTATTCTCTTCTGAGGATGCTGCAGTACCCTGTACTACACCTGAAAGCTGTTCAATGCCCTGTCCAATCTGTTCTAATGACTCTGCCTGTGTATTAGCCTTCTCCATAGTATTCTGTGCCATTTCTGCGAATGAATCCATATCTGCAATAATCTGGTTAAAGGCATCTGCTGTTGTTCTTGTAATTTCATTACCCTTCTGGATTTCAACTAAAGTCTTATCGATTAATTCTCTTGTATTTACCGCTGACTTAGCACTATCTGATGCAAGCTTTCCTATCTGGTCTGCAACTACTGCAAAGCCTTTTCCTGCCTCACCTGCCCTTGCAGCCTCAATAGATGCATTAAGGGCTAACAGATTAGTCTGCGAAGCAATATCTTCAATATCAGTAATAATATTACCTATTTCCTTAGATATTTCTGTAATGTGCTCCATTTCTGTCAGAAGAATATTCATTTTTTCTTTTTCATTATTTGCTTTGTTTGCAGAAGCCTTTACACGTTCAGATGCATTCTTTGTTTCACTTGCTGTATCCTCTGCAAGATCAACAACTGTATCTATTGTGGCATTAAGTTCCTGAATAACTCCTGCCTGCTCTGTTGCACCATCTGCTAACGACTTTGATGCACTTTCTACTTCCTTGGCATTATGTGTAACCTGTTCTGCAATATTGCTTATTTCTGACAATGTACTGTTAAAACGCTTTAAAATGTAAACAAGTGAATCCTTTAATTCTGAAAAATCACCCAGAAATGGTGTAATATCATCACCATTTCTTGTTAAATCACCCTGTGCTATGAATTTAACCTCCTGTGAAATCTCACTAACATAAGCTGAAAGAATGCCCATAGCTTCCTTAAGCTTTGTAATTGTTTCACCAAACTCATCATCAGATTCATATGTAAGCATATCCACGTTAGACAGCTCACCCTTTCTAAGGCTGGCAACTGCCTCATCAATCTGACGTACTGGTTCTGTAATTGAGTCTGATATTATCTTTCCTATAATTGTTGCAATCACTGCAATCGCTAATCCTGTTATGATAATGACAATAAAAATAATTATTGTACATATATTAGCAATTACTTTTGCCGTATCTAATTCCGCCTGAAAATCATCGCGTACTGAATTTAACTTTTCTACAAATTCCTTATTACTTTCATACACGCTTCCAGTCATAAGATTAGCAGCATCAGCCTGTTTGTTATCTCTACTAAGCTTATATATATTCTCTGAAGCTGACCTGTAATCCTCCCATGCAGAGCTTGCCTTTTCATAATCAGCTTTACCTGCCTGTGCTTTCTTATTTGAATTAATTATTTTCTCTAACTTAGAAGATATATCCTTTATCTGATTCTCCATATCATTAGTTTCTTTTTCACAGGCTGCCATAGCTGCTGTATCTGTTTCTACAAGATGCTGATACTGTTTGATTCTATATTTAGCAGTTATTGTTTGTAATTCCTGCAGACACTCAAGTGAAGGAGACCACACTTCCGTAATACTATGTATAGTCGAACGAATCACTAATGTTGATACAAGTGCCACCAATACAAAAAAAGCTGTCATCACTAATACCGCCATCCGGTATACCTTCAATTTCGCTGCAACTCTTAAATTACCTATCCAATTTCTTAACTTTGCCATATAGCTTCCCTTTCTTTTTTATTCTATAGTAATAATTAACTTTTTCTAAATGACATTGTAAATAACGAATAAAAATCTAATATTCTCCCGTTCTCACAATCTTTCATTAGGAATCTTTTGTTAAAAAAATATCACAAAATTGTTAAAATTGCAATAAAAAAATATATAATTTTTTGTTTATTTTTTTATGAATATTTTACATATATATAGCATTTAAGACCTCTATGTGTTGTAATTTTACACTAAATTATTTCTCTTGTTTTATTCATATCTGCTAGTATTCTTACTTACCAGCTTTCACACCAGCCTCTTAACAACTGCCACAAATGCATCGACTATGAATATAGCAAGTGCAATCGCTCCTGCTGCCCCGATTGTAAGCACAAGACTTGATAGTGCCTCCTGTGTATCTGCTGTAAACAGGTAATAAACCGTCTTATACATGCCCGCTCCAGGCACAATCGTAAGTATAGACGGAATAAGCGTTGTTGTTACCGGTGTCTTAATAAGTCTTGCAAGAATATGCGATATGACTGCCAGCACCAGTCCTGACACAAAGGTAGCCATAAGCATAGATGTATACCTTTCCGTATAAAGATATACAGCCCATCCTGCCATCCCTAATATTCCATTAACAACCAGACATCTTTTCGGTGCTTCTATAAGAACTGAAAAGCCTATTATTGCACCAAAAGCAAATATACTTTGTAATAGCATAATTCTCCATTCTTTAAATCACATTGACAGGCTACAATAATAATAATCCCACGTATACTCCAAGGGCAATCATCGCCGCCTCTGTAAATGCCTGCAGTATATTTGCATTACCTGAAGCGTAATCCCCATGAAGCGTATCTCTTATGGCATTGGTTATGGCTGCACCAGGTACAAGCACCATAATCGAACCTATGATTATCCTGTCGATATGCGAACCTATTCCAACGTGCACCATAACGAAAGCTATAACCGATATGACTATTGATGCCACAAGATCATTTATAAGTGGGTTAAGTGCGATTTTCTTTCCGATATGAAGCCACGCTGCAAGAAATATTCCAACTATTGCCGTTGCTGCCATATCCTTAAAATCACCACCGTACATCCCTGCAAAGAAGGCTACAACAAAGACCGTACATATATCCTTAAGCCACCATGGATACTGGGATCTCTTAAGATGCTTAAGCTGTGAAAAGGCCTCCTCTAAGGATATAATCCTCATATAGAACTTTCTTGATATATCATTTACCTGGGCTATTACATTAAGATTGGTCGCACCCTTATTCACGCGTCTTATAACTGTAAGAGCATCTATGGATGGATCATCAAGTGATATCATAATACCTGTTGACACTACAAATGCCTCACTTGTTTTAAGACCTGAGGTTTTGAGTATATAATTTATCGTTTCCTCTACACGGTATATCTCTGCTCCGTTCTCTAACATAATAGTGCCTGCAAGTGCCGCCGTATCAATAAGAAGCTTATAATCCGGCTGCCCTGTTTTCCTGATATCCGCCCCGGTAGTTTCTTTTTTCTTGTTACCAGCCTTAACTGCCTGTACCATCTAAACCCCTCCTTCCTTATATTTTCTTTATATCTTCCTTGTAGCTGCTTTATATCTTCTTTATATCTTCCTGCTATTTTCCTAATAGCTTATTTATATTTACGTCATGATTTTATATACTCTGCCTTTATCTGAAAGTATACTTCTTTAATTCACAGTTTTTTATTCCAAATGCTGAGAATTCCTCATTTGTCATATTATTGAAATACGATTCTACTATTCTTGATATGCCATTATGGGCTACAAGCAGATAAACCTTATCTTCACTGTCATTCTTAATATCATCAATAAGATTATATATTCTCTGGCACAGATGAAGCATAGTCTCTCCACCATCAAAATCATATACAAAGTTCATCTTTGCCTTTGCGAATTCTTCTCCATCTCTTGCGGTTGATTCATACCGTCCAAAGTTCTGTTCTTTAAGTCTTATTTCCTCCCGGCAGGCTATTCCTGTCACCTCTGATATATGCTTTGCAGTATCTGCTGCTCTTACTAATGGTGAATACAGGATTTCATCTATATGGATATGCTCCTCTTTTATTCTTTTTCCAAGCTCTGTTGCCTGGTCATGTCCCAGACTTGTAAGTGCAATGTCTGTTGCACCACATATTTTGTTTTCAACATTCCATATCGTCTGCCCATGTCTTGTAAAATAAAAATAACTACTCATGCCTTATCACCTCAATTCTGCATAATCTCTCCAGCATATCATCTGTCATATTGTATACTGCATCAATCACATAATTTCTGTAAGTGGCATTCCCATCCATATCGTTAAGCCTTTTATATGCTGTCTCTCCACTTATTCCCATAACACAGACTGCCGCTGCCACAGCTTTGGCTATGCTGCCCTGTATTGCTGTATCATGCTCTTTACTTATGCACATATCTGCTTTATATTCATCTGCTTTATCCACATGTGCAGAGCCTATATACACATTTTCCATGCTGATAGCTGCAATATAGGCTGTTATCAGTGCTGAAAGCTGACATCCAGAACCTGTCACCCTGCTCATCATAGGATGTCCGTTTCTTATACAATATACTACATTCCCATCAGTTACTATATCTATAACACCAGTTATACACAACACAGCCCCTGTTTTTTTAGCAAATGCTTCTGCAAATGCTGCCACATCATATATATTGTCCTCTGTGATCCGGTCAATATCATTAGCCTCCACACCTTTAGAGTGGTTAATGTCAGCCATTCCTACTGCAAGTGCTTTTATTTCTGATATGTTTCCTCTTATGACAGTCGGACTTATCTCTTTTATTATTTTTAAGGCTGCACTGTTTCTGAAATCTGAGGCTCCTGCACCTACCGGATCAAGCACAACCGGATGATGAAGAGCTGCTGCACTTCTGCCAGCAACAAGCATCGCCTCAAGCTTATTCTCATTTAACATGCCTATATTAAGATTTAATCCATCACATATAGCTGTTATCTGTCTAACCTCAAGTGCATCCTCTGCCATGATAGCTGCACCACCACATGCCAGAAGTATATTTGCACAATCATTCATGCTTACATAGTTAGTTATACTATGAATAAGCGGCTTCCTTTTATGCACTATTCCAATAATGTTATCAAACATGTTATTCTTTACTCCAACACACATTGTTATTCTATATTCTGCTGCATTTTTGCAAGCAGTCCAGAGCTTTTAAGGCTTAGAACTATCATTCCCGATATCAGCGCACCTACTGCTGTTGATACAAAAAACGGAAATACATACACATAAAAAGCCAGATTGGCTGCATTCTTTCCCATAAGGAATATAGCAACAGGGTACGCACTAAGTCCACCTAATATAGAGGTTCCAGCCACTTCTCCTATCATTGTCGCTATAATGTTATGAAATCTTTTATACACTACGCCACATACTAATGCACCAAACATACTTCCCGGAAATGCCATAAGACTTCCTATTCCCAGCATATTTCTTATAAGTGATGCCACAAATGCTACCATGACACCATAACCCGGTCCTAAAAGAACTGCACAGAATACATTAACCATATGCTGTACAGGTGCACATTTGCTTCCAAACACAGGAAAGGAAAACAGACTTCCTACAACAGCAGCAGCACATAATATACCTGCTATTGATAATTTTTTGATATTAGTTGATTTCACGATATAAACCTCCTTTTTTCCTGACAAGAAGCCTTATATATATTGCTTCTTACATGCAGGAATTTCATAAATCATTTCATAAATCATTTTTTGTAGTATACCATATTCTTCAAATGTGTGATATATTAATCTATAAATATCAGGATTGCTACATAATTCGCGCAATCCCCTGACAACATACGCAGAAATGGAGATTAGTGTGAAAAATAAGATTTTTCACACGCAAGATTTGTGCTTCGCACAAACTTGAGATGCGCTGAAAAGCAGCGCAGGAATGGAGGATTAACTATGTACGAATTCACTAATGACTGCCTTATAGGCATTAAAGAAATTGATGATGAACATGCAAAGTTATTTAAAATGATTAACGATGCAATATCTATGGGCAACGAGCTTGATGACATAGCTCCTGTCGCTAATAACCTTATATCAGGTCTTAAGGACTATGCTGCCACTCATTTTGCACATGAGGAGGCTTATATGGAAAGCATCCATGACCCTGAACTTGACCTTCAGAAAAAAGAACACGCTGCCTTTACGAAAAAGGTTAATGAGTTCTGTCTTGATACATCATCAAAGGAAGCAGCTAAAGCCTCATTTAACGAATGTATTTCATTCCTTGTACGCTGGTTATACCATCATATACTCAGTAACGATATGATGATTGGTAAAATGTGTACTCCTGTCAATAAGGAAAATGAAAGCTCTGCTGATGCTGATGGAAAAAAACTTTTTACATTTACTGATAAGTATAAAACAGGTATTGAGTTTATTGATGAAGAACATAAGCGTCTGTTTGAAATAATAGATGAAACCTATGAGCTTATTCATGACCACTTTATCCATGATAAATATGACCAGATAATGTCTTTACTTGATCAGCTTAAGGACTATACTGAGTTCCACTTCCATGATGAAGAAGAATATATGAAGAGCATCAATTATCAGGGACTTGAGGCCCAGCAGCAGGCTCATGCATCTTTCATTGATAAGCTTGTTAATATTGATATACACGAGCTTGAAGCTATGGACGACAACCAGCAGCAATATCTGCTTGACCTTGTCAACTTCCTTGTAACCTGGTTAGCCAGCCACATACTTGGCGCTGATAAGAAAATACCTGCAAAACCAGCAGACAAATAAACACACTTACATATAAAAAATAGATTGTAAATATATCTTTTTATATTTACAATCTATTTTTTCTATTGTTTATAATATGATGTGAGTTTCAAAAGTCTAACCCCACATGAGCCCGCACATCTGATATAAGACAAATGACGATATTACATGCCAGCATTGTGCTTCTCAAAAAACTTCTTAGTTTCTGCCACTACAACTCCACTAAGTGCAAACAGTGCAATCATGTTAGGGAGTGCCATAAGTCCATTGAATATATCCGCTATTGTCCATACAGCACTTACTGTCATATATGGTCCTATAAATACTGCTAATATGTATATCCAGCGGAATATCTTTACATGCTTCATATTTCCGTTACTTAAATATTCAAGACATCTTTCACTGTAGTAATCCCATCCAAGAATAGTAGTAAATGCAAAGAATACAAGACAAAGCATAAGCACAAAGGATGAAACCTGTGCAGGAAATGGCAGTCCATTCTGGAATGCATATGTAGTAACCTGGACACCCTGAAGTCCCTCTACCTGCCATGCTCCTGTTATAACTATTGAAAGTCCTGTAAGTGTACATATAACTATTGTATCTATGAATGTACCTGTCATGCTTACAAGTCCCTGACGTACTGGCTCTTTTGTCTGTGCTGCTGCCGCTGCTATAGGCGCACTACCAAGTCCTGCTTCGTTAGAAAAGATACCTCTTGCAACACCCTTCTGCATAGCTACAAGCATGCTTCCTACAACACCACCTGTTATAGCTCTTGGTGAAAATGCTGCTTCCACTATAATCTTAAATGCTGTTGGAACCTTTGTTATGTTAGTTATAACAAGAACTCCAACAAACAACACATATAATACAGCCATAAATGGTACAATAACCTGACTTACACTTGCTATTCTCTTAACTCCACCTATAAGAACAAGAGCTACACATACTGCAAGCACAAGAGAAGCTATAACAACTGACCATGAATATTCTCCTAAAAATGGGATATTCACGCAATGCGAATTATCTGCATCAAAGAAGCCATTAACAGCACTTGATATACCATTTACCTGACTGAACGTTCCTATACCAAAAAGACCTACACATACACCAAAAAATGCAAATATTTTAGCAAGCCATTTCCATTTCTTTCCCATGCCCTGCTCTATATAGTAAAATGGTCCACCCAGACTATGTCCATCTTCTGAAACAACACGGTACTTAACAGCTAAAAGTCCTTCTGAAAATTTAGTTGCCATTCCAAAAAATGCTGCAACTATCATCCAGAATAACGCTCCTGGGCCTCCTGCGCATACAGCAGTTGCCACACCAACTATATTACCTGTACCTATCGTGGCACTCAACGCTGTACATAAGGCTGCAAAGCTTGATATTTCGCCTTCGCCCTCTTCTTCATTCTTTATCATCCACCTTAATGCAAGAGGAAGCTTTCTTATCTGAAGCACACCAAGACGTACTGTAAGCAGTATACCACCTGATATGATAAGAACCATAAGAGGTACACCCCAGACAAAATTATCAATTGTTGTAAGAACCTGATTAACTAAATTCCACATATGTCCTAACTACCTTTCTTTATTTTCATAAATATAAATGACAAATATCCGGTTATATGACTTTCTATGGAAAACTGACAAGCTTTTCAGCCTGAATGGAATACATGACCTTAAGATTATATTGACTTATATATAAATATATATACTTATATATACTTGTATAATATATAGAACATATGGCCTTCTCTGTCCTTTTGCCTGAGAGATTCATATACGCATGTATATGTTGCACCTTCGGCTTCTGTATTATATCAGAATCTCCAGAGAGTCGATCCATTTACAGTTGCACCAGTCCCTTACACTGGCACCTGAGAGTGTTACTCCTTCGGTAGACATCAGTCACTTTCCTGCAAACTTCATATCGAAATTGTCATAGACTAATATATATCTATTTCAGACATTTTTCAACATTTTTTTATAATAATTTTAGACAATAAGTTTTAGACAATAAATTTATTCCAATGAATTTATTCAAAGTAACGTCTTATTCCCTCTATAAGCCCATCTCTTAAAGTCTCAAGTCTGCTGTCGTTATGATCTGAACATTGATTTCCAAGTTCTATATCAACTGATGGTATTGTGCTATACGAGGTCTGTGTAAGATCTATCTTCATACTTCCCTGTCCGTTTATCTTAGCGCCGTTGTTACTAAGTCCTGCTATAAGTTCTTCACCTAACGCATCATGTTCCTGCCAGTGTGAGGCAACTGGTTCCATGTCCTTTATGCCATCAGGAACAGCTATATAAAAGCACCCCTTATCATAGCTTAAGTTATCTCCATCCCAGTGAAGTGCTATATGGCAATCAGCTGCATTATTAGCTATAACTGTCCTCGCCACATTATCAAGCTGTACATCATCAGAATCCCTTAACATAAGTACATCATAGCCGTTATCAAGCAGTCCGTCTCTTAATATCTCTGCCATGCGGAGTGTTACTCTGCTTTCAGCAACACCATCGTTAAATGTCATTCCAGATGACACTGCTACAGCCATCGTTGAACCACTTGCTGTAGTTCCTCCTGTTGTCTTAGGTGAACCATCCGGATGACAGAATGTTTTTACTGTTGTGCCACCTACTGTACCATGTCCTGCATTCACTGCTACTGTTATGCCTTTACGTTCACTACTGCTTTTATAATATACTGCATTTCCTGTTGTTATAACTGCATTTCCAGCGTACTGCCATGAAGGATCAAGCTCGACTCCTTCCCTGTCAGAATATGCAGGCTTTACAGCTGCATTGTTGTCAGTAGTGTCAGCTGCTTCTATACTTGTTTCTTCTTTAGTATCCTCTTCCGTGATTGTTTCCTCTGTATTATTCTCTTTAGTCAGCTGTTCTTTTTCTGTATCTGACATAACAGCTTCATTCATACTAACTGTCTGTTCTGATGAAGTGCTTTTATCCGCTTTGCTGCACGCTGCAGCTGTAACTATACATAGCATAGCACTTATGCATACTAATAATCTTTTTCTCATATATAATCCCTATAATCTATCATAATCATAATTGCCAAACGCGATTTATACTTTTGACTCTTACATCATTCTATTAGATTATATTTGAATAATCAAGTAATTATTTACTTTTGTTCTTTTTTGTAATTATTCACTTGTGTTTACTTTTATTTATTAATACTTTTATAAACCAATAACACGATATATATAATCCATATCCATATTGGCTCTTATAACATCTGCAAGCTTATCATACTCAGCCTGCTTATACATATCATAGCTTATATGAGTGCTGTCTTGTGATATTCCCCGTCTTTTACATAACATTTCTATGAAACTATCACAGAATTCCTGTACATCAAAGATTCCATGCATATATGTTCCTGCCACATTGCCACGTACACATCCGTCCATATATTCCAATCCATCCACTGTATTTCTTATTTTTGAAAATGCCCCGTCTGTTTTTACAACACTCTCTCCCATATGTATCTCATAACCACCACATACTTTTCCTGTAAGTCCACTCCATATGCCTGACTGATTACATATTATCCCTTCCACTCTTGTCCTGTGCTTGTTTCTGGAAAATGTTGTTACAACTGGAAGCAGTCCCATTCCTGGTATAGTCTCACCTGTCTCTGCGTTGCAGCTGTCATCTATCACATCCCCTAGCATCTGATAACCTCCACATATCCCAAGCACTAAAACATCCTGTCTTAGACACCTTATAATCTGTGCTTCTATCTGGTTATATCTCATCCACTTAAGGTCTCCTATAGTATTCTTGCTTCCAGGAATAATAATCAGGTCAGGACTTCCTATCATAGCTGCATTATCAACGTACCTTAGATTAACTATATCCATACGCTCCAACGCATTAAAATCTGTAAAGTTAGATATATGAGGCAGCCTTATAACTACTATATCAAGCTGCTTCTTTAGTGTGCTGACAGACTTATGTGATGTATCTATTCTTTCAGAAAGACTGTCTTCATCTTCTATATCAAGCCTTGTATAAGGAATAACACCTGTAACTGGTATATGACATATATCATAAAGCTGTTGTATGCCTGGCTCTAATATCCTCCTGTCGCCACGGAACTTATTCATGACTAATCCCCTGACACGTTTTCTTTCCTTTTCCTCAAGAAGCATAATAGTTCCGACAAGCTGTGCAAACACCCCTCCACGGTCAATATCCCCGACTAAAAGTACTGGTGCATCTACAAGCTCAGCCATCCCCATATTTACAATATCATCTTTTTTAAGATTAATCTCTGCAGGACTTCCAGCTCCCTCTAACACTATAACATCATATGCCTTATCAAGCTTGTCATATGCCTGCATAATATCCGGTATAAGCTTCTTTTTATACTGGAAATATTCCTTTGCCGGCATATTTTTTAACGGAGTTCCATTTACTATAACCTGTGAACCGACATCACTTGTCGGCTTTAAAAGTATTGGATTCATACATATATCAGGTTCTATCATGGCAGCTTCTGCCTGCATGACCTGTGCCCTTCCCATCTCATAACCATCCCTGGTCACATAAGAATTCAAGGCCATATTCTGCGATTTAAAAGGTGCAGCCTTATACCCATCCTGTTTTAACACTCTTAATATTCCTGCTGTCACTATGCTCTTTCCTGCATTAGACATAGTTCCCTGAATCATAAGATTCTTTGCCATATATTACTGCACCTCCATTATATTCTTTATAAGACATTCGTTATCCTCATGCTTCTTAACTGCTATTCTGTAGCAGCCGGATGGCATGTTGCGATAACTGTCACAGGAACGTATCAATATCTTTCTTTTAAGAAGTTCTTCCATGAGATTGCACCTTCTGCTTTTTTCTGGAAGTCTGAAGGTTATATAATCTGCTTCTGACGGATACACCTTACAGCCTGCCGCATTTAGCTCTGATATGATATATCTTCGTTCCTCTGATATAAGCCTCCTTGTTTTTTCCTCATATGAATTATCTTTAAGTGCCTCTATTCCTGCCCTTTGTGCAATGGATGATATATTCCATTCAGGAAGCTGTTCCTTTGCCTTATCAAGGAATACCCTGTCATGACACATCATATATCCAAGCCTTATACCAGCCATTGCATAAAACTTGGTAAGTGCATTAATCACAACAAGATTATCATATTCAAAAAGATATCTCTTACAGCTTATATCCTCGTAAGCTGGATGAAATCTCAAGAAACATTCATCTACAACAAGCCTTATGTTACGTCTTTTACATACATCAAGAATATCCTTAAATATAGCCTTTTGAACTATATTTCCTGTTGGATTGTTAGGATTGCATATGAAACATATCTGTATATCTGATGTTAACAACTGACTACATACATTGTCATATCCAAAACCATTCTTAGCATCCAGCTCATAATACCTTATCCCTGCTCCATACGCTCTTATAGCACGCTCATAGCCTGAAAATGATGGTGAAACAACAGCACAGTTTACTGGTTTTTCTGCCCTTACTGCTGCCATGATAAGCTCTGATGCTCCATTTCCACATATTATTTCATCAGGATGTAAGCCTTCCTTACTGGCTATTGCAGCCTTCAGCTCACGATACTCCATATCCGGATAAGTTTCATCCTTATCTATATTCTGTGTAATAACCTCACGTACCCCTTCCGGCATACCTAAAGGATTAATATTAACAGAATAGTCAAGCAGAATATCTTTATCAAATATATTACCGCCGTGTATCTGTTTTTCCATATACAGTAATCCTCCTTTTCCACTAAGATCCTGCACTTTTTAAAAACCGGCCTGTAAAAGCAGTACAAGTCTTATCACTGACACCATGACAACCATAAGAAAAGCTGTAATGTAAAGAAGAAGGTTACTTCGTTTTATATCCTCTGTTTCAAGTTCTCTTATGTCATCGCCTATCTGCGGTTTCTTTACAAGTCTGCCAAAATAATAATTATCGCCTGATAAAGCTACCATAAGTGCACCTGCACAGGCTGCCTCTGTCTGTGCAGCATTAGGACTGCTGTGCTTTTTTTTATCCCTTTTATATATTTTCCATGCATTTTTAATGCTGTAATGTATCCTATCTGTTCCTTTAAGCTTTTCACATATCTGTGCAGCACCTGCCGCTACAACCATAAGACAGCCTCCGATTCGTGCCGGTATATAATTAAACACATCATCCATCTTTGCTGCAAATCTTCCGAAATACATATATTTGTCATTCTTATACCCAATCATGGAGTCCATAGTATTCACAGCCTTATATATAAAGCCTCCCGGTGCGCCAAAAAAAAACATATAAAACAAAGGTGCCACAACACCATCTGATGTATTCTCTGCAACTGTTTCAACCGCAGCCCTTATAACACCATGATTATCAAGCTGCATGGTATCGCGTCCTACTATCATGGATACAGCTATCCTTGCCTGTTCTATTCCCTCCTGCTTTAATGCAGTATATACTTTCATGCTTTCCACTCTTAAGGACTTAACAGCAAGAATCTGATAGCACATTATAGTTTCTGCTATGCAGCCTGCTGCTATGCTGATATTATAAAACACTGCAAGAAACAATATCACAACAGCTCCTGTGACAAATAACACAAGAACTGCAAGAACTGCCCCTTTTATATACTTTGTTTCATCTTTGTCGTCTTTTTTTAGCAAAAGCTTTTCAAAAAACGTTATCAGACCGCCGATAAGCTGTACAGGATGATACAGCCAGTGTGGGTCTCCTATTATAAGGTCGAGTATGTATCCAAGCACTATCGCTATTGTCTGACATTTTACTATCGTTAAAAACATATTATAATACCGTTACTGAAAACTTATAAAAAGTTATAAACTTCTATGTTTCATTCCTACTTCA
>OFMN01000522.1_pt1 | contig 34060 bp, 32 predicted proteins | sample 1541791 | NCBI WGS metagenome assembly OFMN01 (sample SAMN04209248, study PRJEB22552) | human gut metagenome | biome: gut; material: feces | host: Homo sapiens | place: USA: Oklahoma
AAGAGGGCCTGCGTTTCGCTATCCGTGAGGGTGGCCGTACCGTTGGTTCTGGCGTCGTCGGCAAGATCATTGAGTGATTTTGACCCTGTGCGCCTGTTCTAAGGCAAAAGGTTAAACTTACAAAGAGTCTTCCCATTCCGGAGAGTGGGAAGGCTCTTTTTGCGTCTCCGGGGGACTTACTGCAAAAATAAAGAGTGCTGCACAGCTTTCAAACGAGCTGTCAGCACTCTTTTTTACTTTATGGGAGATGGATTCAGTCCACAACAGGAATATCCAGCCCGAATTCCAGAGGGCGGAAGCGGGGACAGACATTGTCCGAGGTGCAGATGACCGAGGCAGCCAGACGGCTGCCGATCTCACAGGACTGGGCCGGATTTTTGCCATAGGTCAGGCCAATGACCGTGCCGGCAAAGAACGAATCGCCTGCGCCGGTGGTGTCAATGACGTCTACCTTTTTGGCGGGGATAATACCGCTCTCACCGTTGTGGCTGGCGTAGACAGCGCCCTGACCACCCATGGTGACCACCATGCAGGGGATATTGGCACTGTGGACATTGGCGGCCAGAACTTCCCGCATCTGAGCGGGGCTCAGGTGGTCGTAATCGTCCGAGAAGAGGAGCCCGGCTTCCTGCTGGTTGCAGACGAAGCAGTCGATCTGCTGCAGGAAATCCCGGCGCTCCATGGCAATGCTCATGTTGGAGACTGCCGCAAAAACTTTTTTATTGTACTTTTTGGCAAAGCGGAGCACCTGCTTGACGGTATCTTTTTCGAGATCCAGCTCCAGCGCAATGCTGTCACAGTCCTTGAAGATCTCATCGCCCTTTTCTTCCAGCAGGCGGGTGAGGGGGCTGGTGTCCGGCCGCTTGGAGATGGCGGCGCAGACGTCGCCGTCGTTGTCAAAGACAGCCAGCCAGGTGCCCATACCATCCGGTACCGTCCGGATGTACTTCGTGTTGACCTTGTGGGCCTTCAGCTTGTTGATGACATCCTGGCCGATGCCGGTGTCGTCTACCAGACTGACGAACGTGGGCCGCAGCTCCACATTGGCAATGTCCTCCGCCACGTTGCGGCTCACACCGCCGTGCACTTGCTCTACCCGGCCGGCATTCCGTCCGCCCGGGATATAGGTGGAGAGGGGATAGCCCTTGATGTCCACAAACACCGCGCCAATTACAACGATTCCCATAGTGTTTTCCTTTCCTGTTCCGATTCAGATTATCTTTATTGTATCGGGTTTGCAGGGCGGGGTCAAGAGCAAAGGGCAGCAAAAAGCACGCGGAGCCCAAAGGCCCTGCGTGCGGTGGGAATCAGAATTTAGCTGTCTATATGCTGCTCCACAAAGTTATCTACCATTTTATCCAGCTGGCAGATCGCGTGCTCGGCACCTTTGGCCAGTTTGCGGGCGGTGCGCTTGACCTGCCGCTGGTTCTGGGTGGCGGCCATGGTGCCCACGGCGCCCAGCGCGGCTCCGGCAGCCATGCCCACTAACAGGGAGCCGGTGGGACTGGAATGAGATGTGTTTTTCATGGGGACTCTCCTCTCTGTTCACAAATTTTTCAGGCGATGTTCCTAGTATTTCCGCCAAAGAATCCACTATGCGCTTTTTTTGCGCAGGAAAATGTGGTATACTGTATCATACGCTGATAAAATCGGCTTGGTGTGTGCACCGTGCCGGGCAGCGCATTCTGCGAAGGAGGCTTCTTTTTTGCTGAAATTGACGGAACCGAAGAAAGTTCTCTGCATCCACGACCTTTCGGGGGTGGGGCGGTGCAGCCTGGCAGTCATCCTGCCGGTGCTGTCGGTCATGGGCGTGCAGCCTGTGGCGCTGCCCACCGTGGTGCTCTCGACCCATACGGGCGGGTTTGGCACCCCGGCTCGGCTGGACGGCTGTGATTACGGCATGGCCGCGCTGGAGCATTACCGGGAGCTGGGACTGGAATTTGACTGTATTTATACCGGATACCTCGGCGGCGAGGCGCAGACGGCGATTGCGGAAAAAGCCTTTGACCTGTGGCCTGCGGCCAAGAAAGTGGTGGACCCGGTGATGGGGGATAACGGCAAGGCCTACTCCACCGTGACCCCGGAATTCATTGACCGGATGCGGACCCTCTGCCAGCGGGCAGACCTGATTCTGCCCAACGTGACAGAAGCCGGGCTGCTGCTCCGGAAAGAAATGTTCCCGGAGAATTTCGACGAGGCTGGGGCCCAGGCTTTGGCCGACGAGCTGACCACGCTGGCCCCGGATGCCATCGTTACCGGGGTGGCCATGGGAAAGTACATTGGCTGCGCGGGTGCGGGCCGGGACCGTTTTGTCATCAAAAAGCTGCACATTGAGCGGAGCTTCCCCGGCACGGGAGATCTGTATGGGGCAGTGCTCATCGGCTCGCTCATTCAGGGCAATGTCATGAGCGCGGCGGCGGACAACGCGGCGGAGTTCGTCTCCCTGGCCATCCAGAAGACGCCCGCCGACCAGGATACCCGCTTCGGGGTCTGGTTTGAGCCGTTGCTGCCCCGCCTGTGCCCGCTGCGGGAGTTTTAAGGAGGCAAGCCGATGGAACAGAAACCGACGCTGAATATCGTGCTGGTGGAGCCCCGCATCCCCCAGAACACCGGCAATGTGGCCCGCACCTGTGCCTGCACGGCCTGCCGGCTGCATCTGGTGGGGCCTATGGGCTTTGCCATTGATGACAAAAAGCTCAAGCACGCCGGGCTGGATTACTGGCACTACCTCGACATCCATTACTATGATGGATTGGAGGACTTTTTTGCCAAGAACGAGGGCCCGTTTTACTACTTTACCACCAAAGCGCCTCAGCGCTACACCGACGTGGCCTACCCGGACGGGGCGTATCTCGTCTTCGGGCGGGAGGACGCGGGCCTGCCGGAGGCTTTGCTGGCGGCCAATCAGGAGCACTGCGTCCGGATGCCCATGCGGGACACCTGCCGCAGCCTGAACCTTTCCAACAGTGTGGCGGTGGGCGTGTATGAAGCCCTGCGTCAGTGGGATTTCCCGGAGCTGCTGGACCATGGCCACCTGCGCGACTATGAATGGAAATGAGGAAACTATGAGCAAAATTGCAATTTTGACCGATTCCTCCTGCGATATCCCGCAGGAGCTGGCCGAGAAGTACGGCATTGACATTATGGGCTTCCACATTCTGCTGGACGATGTGGACTATGTGGAGCGGGAGAGCTGCACCAACATTGAATTTTATGACAAGATGCGCGCTGCCAAGGGCATCCCCTCCACGGCGGCCATCACCCCCATCCAGTTCTGTGAGCAGTATTGCAAGTATGTGGACGAGGGCTACACGGATGTCATCCATGTGCCCATCAACAAGTCTGGCTCCTCCACCTACAACAACGCCGTGATGGCACAGGGAATGCTGCGGGAAGAGCGCCCGGAGCACCACCTGAAGATCCACCTCATCGACCCCCACACCTACTCCATGGTGTTTGGCTGGTACCTGTGTGAGATGGCCCGCAAGCTGCGCAACGGCGCGGAGATCCCCATGGTCATCCACGAGTTTGAGGACAAGATGAACCGGATGGAGATCATCCTGGGACCCTACAGCCTCAAGCAGATGAAGAAGAGCGGACGCATTTCCGCCGCCGCCGCTGTCATGGGCGAGCTTATGGGCATCCGGCCCATCATCACCCTCATCGACGGCAAGACCAAGGTGGAGGGGAAAGTGCGCGGCGACGACAAAGTGGTGCCTGCGATGATCGAGCTGTGCAAGAAGCGCGCCGGGGATGTGGAAGACTTTGATTATATGATCGGTCACACCAACATCCCGCAGGCGGCAGAGCTGGAAAAGGCCTGCAAGAAAGCCTTTGGCAAAGACCCGCTTATCACCTTTACGCTGGGCGGCGTCGTTTCCGCCAACACCGGCCCCGATACCCTGGCGCTGGTGTATGTGGGCCACGCAAGAGACTAAAAATACGCCCTCTCCGTCTCGCAAATGCTCGACAGCTCCCCCAAAGAGGGAGCCAAGTCTTGCCTCTCCCGCTGGGAGAGGTGCGGAGCAAAGCGAAGCGGAGAGGGCTTTTTGTTGCATTCCCATCATTTTTATGCTATAATTCTCTCTGTTGTGCCTGGTGCACAGCTCCAAAGAGCAACTTAGGATTTTAGGCTCCCCGGTGTGTCTCGAACCACGCCGGGCCAAACCCGCAGGAACTGGCGGTCCCTGCGCGGTCAAAATTCATTCCGCCGGAGTAGAATATGAAAAATAATGTTTCCGTCCGCAAACTGGCCCGCTGCGCGGTGGTGGCAGCCCTGTACGTTGTGCTCTGCATGGCGCTGCAGCCGCTCTCTTACGGTGCCGTGCAGGTGCGTGTGGCCGAGGCTCTCTGCCTGCTGCCCGTGTTTGGCGCGGAGTATATTGCAGGTGTGGTGCTGGGCTGCTTCCTGGCAAACCTGCTGGGCTCCACCATCGTGGATGTCATCCTTGGCACGCTGGCAACGCTGCTGGCCTGCGTGGTGACCTACAAGCTGCGCAATGTCCGCATCGGCGGGCTGGCAATCCCGGCCTCGCTGCCTCCGGTGGCGTTCAATGCCGTCATCATCGGCATTGAGATCGCGGTTCTCTTCCCGGAGCCGGGCTCCTCGGCTCCGCTCTGGCTGGCTTGCGTGTCCAACGGCATCTCGGTGGGCATCGGCGAGCTCATCAGCTGCACCGTGCTGGGTGTGCTGCTGGTGAAGATCATTGAATCCAACACCGCCCTGAAAAAGATTTTTGAGTAAGCCCTCACAAAAGGAGGAAGCCATGCAGCCAAACGGAATCATCTTCTGGGACTGGAACGGGACCCTGCTGGACGATGTGGATTTCACCCACGGGTGTCTGAACTGGATGCTGGAAACGCACGGCTACCCCCAGCGGTATGACCTTGCCGAATACCGGGAGATCTTTGGCTTCCCCATTGAGGAATATTACCTCCGCGCCGGGTTTGATTTTGCCCGACACCCCTACCCGGAGCTGGCTGCCCGGTTTATGGAGCACTATAACGCCGGAGTCGAGCGGCATTGTCCTGCCATGGCAAACGCCGCCGCCACGCTGGCAGAGCTCCAGCGCCGGGGCTGGCAGCAGGCTGTGCTTTCCGCCTCCCGCCGCGATTACCTGATCGAGCAGGTACGCGCGCGGGGTCTTGAGGACTATTTTACCGAGTTGCTCGGTCTTCAGGACATTTACGGCGTGAGCAAGGTGCAGGTGGGCAAAGACTGGCTCCGGAACAGCGGGGTGGACCCTGCCGCCTGCGTGATGGTGGGGGATACCACCCACGATGCCGAGGTGGCGGCTGCCATGGGGACAAAATGCGTCCTCTGCACCAGTGGGCATCAGTCCCGCGCCCGGCTGGAGGCCGTGTGCGCCCATGTTATCGACGGCATCAGCCAGCTGCCCGGGGTGCTGGAAACCCTTTAAAAAACAGAAGACAAAAACCGACAGCGTCCGCGCTTTGCAAAGAGTACGGGCGCTGTTTTGTTTTGGAAAAGATGCGGCAAAGAGACGCCGATGGGAATGATTTTACAGAAAGTTCATTCAAAACACCGGAAAAACAGGGGAGTTGGATTTGACGGCTCTGCGGGTTTGGTGTATCATATATCTGTATGTTAGTTTTCCGCGCGGGCAGGCTTCTGCCCGGATTTTTGATAGATGAGGTGTGATCAATGTCCCTTGCTGAAAAACTCTTTGGCAGCTTCTCGGACCGAGAGCTGAAAAAGATCAACCCCCTGACCAAGCAGGTGCTGGCACTGGAGCCCAAGTATCAGGCCATGTCCGATCCTGAGCTGCAGGCCCAGACCCCGGCCTTGAAAGAAAAACTGGCTGCTGGCTCCACGCTGGATGAGATTCTGCCGGATGCTTTTGCCGTCTGCCGTGAGGCTGCTTGGCGTGTGCTGGGCATGAAGCATTTCCCCGTGCAGGTCACGGGAGGCATCGCCCTGCACCGGGGCGACATCGCTGAGATGCAGACCGGTGAAGGCAAAACGCTGGTGGCAACCCTGCCCGCCTACCTGAACGCTCTGACCGGCGAGGGTGTGCATATCGTTACCGTCAACGATTACCTGGCCAAGCGCGACAGCGAGTGGATGGGCAAGCTCTACCGCTGGCTGGGCCTGACCGTGGGCCTCATCGTGCAGGGGCTGGACGGCGATGCCCGCCGCCGTGCTTACAATGCCGATATCACCTACGGCACCAACAACGAGTTTGGTTTTGACTACCTGCGCGACAACATGGTGACCTACAAGGACAATATGGTGCAGCGCGGCCATGTGTATGCCATCGTCGATGAGGTGGACTCCATCCTCATTGATGAGGCCCGCACGCCGCTGATCATTTCCGGCCGGGGCGAGGACTCCTCCAGCCTGTACACCCAGGTGGACCGCTTTGTCCGCACCCTGCGTAAGAGCGTGGTGGTGGAGCTGGAAGACAAGGTGGAGACTGATGAGCAGGCCGATGGCGATTACGTCGTGGACGAAAAGCACAAGACCTGCACCCTGACGGCCAAGGGCATCAAAAAGGCCGAGGAATACTTCAAGATCGAGAACCTGGCTGCCGCCGAGAACATGACCCTGGCCCACCACATCGACCAGGCCATCAAGGCTTACGGCGTCATGCAGCGGGATATCGACTATGTGGTCAAGGACGGCGAGGTCATCATCGTCGATGAGTTCACGGGCCGTCTGATGATCGGCCGCCGGTACAACGAGGGCCTGCACCAGGCCATCGAGGCCAAGGAGGGCGTCAAGATCGCCGCCGAGAGCAAGACGCTGGCCACCATCACGTTCCAGAATTACTTCCGCATGTACAAGAAGCTGGCCGGTATGACCGGTACGGCCAAGACCGAGGCCACCGAGTTCACCGAGATTTACGGCCTGAACATCGTCACCGTGCCCACCAACCGCCCCAACATCCGCAAGGATTACCCGGACGCCGTGTACAAGACCGTCAACGGCAAGTACAAGGCGGTCATTGAGCAGGTGATGGAGTGCCATAAGAATGGCCAGCCGGTGCTGGTGGGTACCGTCAGCGTGGAGAAGAGCGAGACGCTGGCCAAGATGCTCCAGCGCTACACCCGGGATTTCAACGTCCTGAACGCCAAGAACCACGAGCGTGAAGCGGAGATCGTGGCGCAGGCCGGCAAAAAGGGTGCCATCACCATCGCCACCAACATGGCAGGCCGTGGTACCGATATCATGCTGGGCGGCAACGCCGAGTTCATGGCCAAGGCCCAGATGCGCAAGGAGCACTTCTGTGAGAATCTGCTCAACCCCGAAAAGCCTGAGGACGCCGACCCCAGCGCCGTGGAGCTGCTGCTGACCGAATCCGACGGCCACGGGGAAACCACCGACGAGAAGATTCTGGCAGCCCGCAAGCGGTTTGAGGAGCTGTACGCTCAGTACAAGCCCGCCATTGAGGCCGAGGCCGACGAGGTGCGCAAGGCAGGCGGCCTGTTCATCATCGGCACCGAGCGGCACGAGAGCCGCCGCATCGATAACCAGCTGCGCGGCCGTGCCGGCCGTCAGGGCGACCCCGGTGCTTCCCGGTTCTACCTGAGCCTGGAAGATGACCTGATGCGCCTGTTTGGCGGCGACCGTGTGGCGGGCTTGATGGATACCCTCAAGATCGACGAGGACACCCCCATCGAGAACCGAATGATCACCAATACCCTTGAAAGTGCCCAGAAGAAACTGGAGGGCCGCAACTTTGAGATCCGAAAGAACGTGCTGAAGTACGACGACGTCATGAATCAGCAGCGCGAGATCATCTACGGCCAGCGCCACAAAGTGCTGGACGGCGAAGACATCTCCGCCGAGATGCACAAGATGCTGCGGGAGAACATCGACTCTTCCTGCGCCCAGTTCCTGGCGGGCGATGTCAAGGATGAGTGGGACTTTGGTGCTCTCCGCCGTCACTATCAGGGCTGGCTGACCACCGATGCCGACTTCCATTACACGGTGGAGGATTATGACAGCCTGAGCCGCGAGGGCATCGCCGATCTGCTGTATGACCGCGGCATGGATGTCCTCAACGATAAAGAGCAGCGCTACGGTGCCCCCCTCATGCGGGAACTGGAGCGTATCTGCCTGCTCAAGTGTGTAGACCGCCAGTGGATGGACCATATTGATAATATGGATCAGCTGCGGCAGGGCATTGCGCTGCGCGGCTACGGCCAGAAAGACCCCGTGGTCGAGTACCGCATCGAGGGCTTTGATATGTTTGACCAGATGGTGGATTCCATCCGGGAGTCCAGCATCAAGATGCTGCTGACCATCGAGGTGCGGAAAGCCGGTGCCGCCCCCAAGCGGGAGCAGGTGGCCAAGCCTACCGGAGAGGGCTTTGTGCCCGGCAACGGTGCTCCCGGTGTCAAGGGTGCCCCCAAGGGCCAGCCGGTGCGGGTCATCAAGATCGGCCGGAACGACCCCTGCCCCTGCGGCAGCGGCCTCAAATGGAAAAAGTGCACCTGTGCACAGTACCATCCGGACGGAGCTGGTAACACGCAGGAGTAACATAAGATCATCCGCCCTCTCAGCTGCCTGAGAGGGCGTTTTGCAAAGGAGCGATGTTTGGATGATGAAGCCGAATGAATTGCTGGATGAAGCGAAGACCCTGCAGCCTCAGCTGCAGAAATGGCGGCGGACGATCCACCGCAACCCGGAGGTGGGCTTTGACCTGCCCAAGACCAAGGCGCTGGTCAAGCAGGCCCTGACCGAGATGGGCTATGCGCCGCAGGACTGCGGCAGAGCGGGTGTCCTCGCACTGGCCGGGGGAAAGCGCCCGGGCAAGACCATCCTGCTCCGGGGCGATATGGACGCCCTGCCCATCTTTGAGGAGTCCGGAGAGGTGTTTGCCTCCGAGGTGCCGGGCAAGATGCACGGCTGCGGCCACGATATGCACACGGCCATGATGCTGGGTGCGGCAAAGCTGCTGAAAGAGCACGAGGAGGAGATCGAAGGCACCGTCAAGCTGGAATTCCAGCCGGCCGAAGAGATTTTCCAGGGCTCCCCGGATATGATCTCCAACGGCCTGCTGGAAAACCCGAAAGTGGACGCGGCGGTCATGTTCCATGTGCTGGCCGGGATGCCTCTGCCTCTGGGCGAGGTGCTGGTGCCGGGCGGCGGCATCACCATGGCAAGCTGTGAGCAATACCACATTGTGGTGCACGGCAAAGGCGGCCATGGTTCCATGCCGGAAAACTGCATCGACCCCATTACGGCCGCGGCCCATATCCACATTGCATTGGAGGAGATCAACGCCCGGGAACTCTCCCAGAATGATTTTGGCGTGCTGACCACCGGGCGGTTTGCGGCGGGAGCTGCTTCCAATGTCATCCCGGACACCGCCGAGATGTGGGGCACCATCCGCACCACCGACCCCGACAACAAGACCGGGGCGTTCATCCGGCAGCGGATGACGGAGATTTCCGAGGGCGTGGCAAAGACGTTCCGCTGCACAGCGGAGGTGGAGTTCTCGGACTACTGCCCCTGCATGATGGTGGACAAGGCCCTGGCACAGGATGCCATGACCTATATGACCGACCTGCTGGGGAAGGGTGCCATGGATATGGCCCCGCTCACGGGTGGAAAACCTGGCGGCGGCAGTGAGGACTTTGCATTCGTGAGCCATGAGGTGCCCACGGTGAGCATGTTTTTGGCCTGCGGCAGCCCGGAGCGGGGCTACCGCTACGGCCAGCACCACCCCAAAGTCCGGTTTGATGACAGCGTCCTCTGGGAGGGCAGCGCGGCGTACAGCTACTTTGCGCTGCGCTGGCTGGAGGGACACCGGTAAGCCGAAAAACAGGAAGTGTGAAAAGGAGGAGCAGCCGTGCTGAAGATCGCAGTGGTGGAAGACCAGACCGAGGTGCGGGAGAGCCTGTGCCAGTTCATCCGGCAGTACGCCGGGGAGCAGGGCCTGCAGGCGGAAGTGAACCCCTTTGCGGACGGGGCCGTCATTGCTGAGGGGTACCAGCCCGGGTATGACATCATTTTTCTGGATGTGGAAATGCCACGGCTGGGCGGCTTCGGGGCGGCGGAGCGCATCCGTGCGGTGGACCCGGATGTGGTGCTGGTGTTCGTGACCAACATGGCCCAGTACGCCATCAAGGGGTACGAGGTGGACGCGCTGGATTATGTGCTCAAGCCGGTCAGCTATGGGGCGTTCTGCACCAAGCTCTCCCGGGCCATCCAGCGGGTGCAGCGCCGCAAGGGCGGGCAGGTGGCCCTGCAGCTTTCGGGCGGCGGGATGCAGTTGTTGGACACCGGCGATATCCTGTATCTGGAGACCCGCAACCGGATGCTCTACTATCACACCGCCACCCAGGAGTACGCGGTGCGGGGGAGCCTGGCCGGGGCTGAAAAGCAGTTGGCTGCCTACCACTTTGCCCGGTGCAACCAGTGCTATCTGGTCAACTTGCAGTACGTCCGGGGCGTGGAAAATGATTTTGTGCAGGTGGGGGACGCCCGCCTGGAGATCAGCCGTCGCCAGAAAGCCGCCTTTATGACGGCGGTGGCCTCCTATCTGGGAGGTGTGCTGTGATCGTTGTCGGCAGGCATGTGTTTTTTCGGGCGGTGCTGCGGTGGGGCGCGGCGCTGGCGTTCTGCTACCCGCTCAAGCACCGGGAACGGTTCTGGCTCCGGGCCGTGGAGCTGCTGCTGTCCCTGATGGCCCTGACCTGGCTGCTGGACCCCATGGCCCAGAGCAACTCGCTGGTGCAGCTGCAGGTCTCCCTGCTGGGAATGTACGTCGGCTTTTTTATCCTGCTGGGTGCCATGATCTATGCCTGTGTGGAGATCGACAAAAAGAGTGCCCTCTACTGCGCGGTGTGGAGCCTGCTGACGGCCCAGACGGCTTACGAGGGCTGGAACCTCTTTGAGCTGCTCTGCGCGGTGAAAAGCCATCCGCTGAATATAAACAGTGTCCCGGTCAAGCTGCTGCAGGTGCTGACGGGTGTGGTGTTCTATGGAGTCATCTGCGGGACACTGGCCCGGAAGATCCCGGACAAAGGCGTGTACCACATCGGGCCCCGGCAGCTGGCCAGCGCGTTTTTTATGGGGATTATGTTCATGCTGCAGGCGGCGCTTTTAAGCAGTGCCCAGGCGCTGGACTGGCCCATGAGTGTTGTGGGCACCACCCTCATCGGGCAGCTTTACTTTTTGACGCTGCTCTATCTGCAGACGGAACTGTTCAAAAAATCCGACCTCCAAAAGGAGATGGAAACACTGAATCTGCTCTACGAGCGGCAGCGCCAGCAGTATCAGGTGGCGCGGCAGAACGTGAACATCATCAACAAGCGCTGCCACGAGCTGCGGGTGCAGATCGCGGCCCTGCGCAAGCTGGCCCCGGACGCGGTGCCGCGGGAGACGCTGGAGGAGGCGGAGAACGCCGCCCGCCTCTACGACGCCGGGGCCAACTCCGGCAACGAGGTGCTGGACGTGGTGCTCACCGAGAAGACCCTGCTCTGCCAGTCCCGGCGGGTGCAGCTCAATGCAGTGGCCAACGGCAGCTGCCTGCAGGGCTTTGAGCCCGGCGACCTGTACGCCCTGTTTGCCAACGCGCTGGACTACGCCATAGAGGGAGCCGTGCGGACGCCTGACCCGGCCCGGCGGAACATCGACCTGCTGGTCTGCGTGCGGCAGAGCTTTATCGTCATCAACGTCATCAGCCCGGCTCGGGAGCCGGAGGCTGCCGCAACCCGTACCGAGGCCTACGAGCTGAAAGTGCTCCGCCGCATCGTGCAGAAATACAGCGGCACCCTGACCACGGAAACGCAGAACGGCTTTTTTGCCATCAAGATCATTTTCCCGCTGAAGCAGGGGTAAACAAACGGAATACGGAACAAAACAGGCCGACAGGTGTTGGAATGCACCTGCCGGTCTTTTTATTTTCACAACATTTGTTGGATACAACTGATTGTGAAAGTTGCACAATGATTTCGCTTTGGATTTGGAAGCAAAAAACCGAATATCCTCTCAAAACGACCACTTTTCGCAACCATCTTGCAAAAAATATTTGCTTTGATAAAATACTGACGAACAAAAACAAACGGAATGAATCCCGTGAAAATACGACCAAGTTTAAGGAGACGGCTTATGCGCAAAATTGTCCGACTGATGAAAAACTGGCAGTTCATCGGCCCGGAGGGGAACACCACTGCCGTGGACCTGCCCCACACCTGGAACGCCATCGACGGCCAGGACGGCGGCAACGATTACTGGCGGGGCACCTGCGTCTACCGCACCCGTTTTGCGGCTCCGGCCTTTGAGGAGGTCAGCCAGCAGGTGTGGCTCCAGTTCGAGGGCGTGAACGCCAGCGCAAAAGTCATTCTGAACGGCACTGAGGTCTGCGTGCACGACGGCGGCTATTCCACGTTCCGCGCCAACATCACCACCCTGCTGCGAGAGGAGAACATCCTGACCGTGGAGGTGGACAACCGTGTCAACGACCATGTTTACCCCCAGAAAGCCGACTTCACGTTCTACGGCGGCATCTACCGTGACGTGAGCCTGCTGGTGGTCCATAAAGATCACATTGCACTGGGCCATTACGGCGACACCGGCGTGAAAGTGACGCCCACCCTGTGCAAGGATCACACCGCCGACATCCGGGTGGAGACCCGTCTCGAGGGCGAGGGCACCGTCCGCGTCACCCTGAATGACGCCGAGGGCAACACCGTGGCCGCCGCCGAGGGCAAAGACGTCACCATGACGCTGGCACACCCCCACCTGTGGGACGGCGTGAAAGACCCCTACCTCTACACCTGCGTGGTGGAGCTCGAGCAGGGCGGGGAAGTGGTGGACACCGTTTCCACCCGCGTGGGCGTCCGGAGCTTCCGGGTAGACCCCAAGAAAGGCTTCTTCCTCAATGGCCGCTCTTACCCGCTCCACGGCGTCTCCCGCCATCAGGACCGCAAGGGTCTGGGCAATGCCATCAGCCGGGAGATGCACGATGAGGATATGACTCTCATCCGGGAGCTGGGTGCCAACACCATCCGGCTGGCCCATTACCAGCACGACCAGTACTTCTACGACCTGTGCGATGAGTATGGCATGGTGGTCTGGGCTGAGATTCCCTATATCTCCGAGCACCTGCCCAATGGCCGCCAGAACACCATCGACCAGATGGAAGAGCTGATCTACCAGAACTACAACCATCCCTGCATCGTCTGTTGGGGCGTCTCCAATGAGATCACCATTTCCACCAAGGATAAGGCCGACATGCTGGACAACCACCACATGCTCAACGACCTGTGCCACAAGATGGACCCCACCCGCCTGACGACGCTGGCCTGCTACGCCATGTGCGGCCCGTTCAACCCGGTGGCCCACATCACCGATCTGGTGAGCTGGAACCTCTACCTGGGCTGGTATGTGCCGGGGCTGTTCCTCAACGACCTGTGGCTCAACTTCTTCCATCTGGTGTATCCCAACCGGGCGCTGGGCTTCTCGGAGTACGGCGCGGAGGGAATGCCCAACCTCCACAGTGAGCACCCCCGCCGGGGCGACCACACCGAGGAGTATCAGGCAAAATACCACGAGTACATGCTCCGCTGCTTCGACCGTCACCCCTGGATGTGGTCCACCCACGTCTGGAACATGTTCGATTTTGCAGCCGACGCCCGTGACCAGGGCGGCGAGCCGGGCATGAACCATAAAGGTCTGGTCACGTTTGACCGGAAGACCAAGAAAGACAGCTTCTACCTCTATAAGGCATGGTGGAGCGATGAGGCGTTCGTCCACATCTGCTCCAAGCGGTTTACGGACCGCACCGCCAGCGAGATCGAAGTCAAGGTCTACTCCAACCAGAAGACCGTTGCCCTGTTTGCGGACGGCCAGAAGATCGCGGAGCAGACCGGCGAGCATGTCTTTACGTTCAAAGTGCCGCTGAACGGCGAGGTCAAGCTGCAGGCTGTGGCAGGGGAGTGCATCGACACGGCATCGTTCCGTAAGGTGGACACCCCCAACCCCGGCTACAAGCTGGTCAAGACCAAGTCCAAGAGCGCCAACTGGGTGTAAGCCCGGGCGGATTCCCCAAGGCAAGCGCCGCCTTTCCCACAAAGCCGGCTATTGTATAAATAAAAAGGAGGAGAACCCATGAAGAACAAGAAATCCAAGGTGGGTTTATGGTCTGCTCTGACTGCCATCACCGCGGTCCTGACGATCGCGGCCATCGTTGGCAATATCATTGCAAACCAGTACGCCACCACCATCAACGTTGCTCTGAATGCATCGACCTATCAGATCATTCACGACAGCAGCAACACCGAGGATACCGAGTATTTCAAAAAAGGCTTTGCTTCCGATGAGGAGCGTGAGGCTTATGAGGCTGAGCTGTGCGCTCAGGTCGAGGCCGAGGGCGCAGCCCTGCTGAAGAACCAGAATGCTGCCCTGCCTCTGGCACAGGGCGCCAAGGTCAGCCTGTTCGGCCACGGTTCCGTGGACCTGATGTACGGCGGTACCGGTTCCGGCTCTGTCGATACCAGCAAGGCTCCCAACTTCAAGCAGGCTCTGGAGTCCCAGGGCATCTCCGTCAACGAGACCCTGTGGAACCTGTACAGCTCTGACTCCATGATGAGCAAGTACAGCCGCATGACCCCTGCTTCCATCTCCGATACCCTGGAGGCGAACACCCAGTATGCGGTCAACGAGGCTCCCTGGAGCGCTCTGTCCAGCGCTGAGAGCAGCTTTGCCGAGTACGGCGATGCCGCCATCGTGGTCCTCTCCCGTTCCGGCGGCGAGGGTGCTGACCTGCCCAGCGGTGAGAATGGCACCAACGACAGCTGGATCTCCGGCCAGGAGGGCGACGGCAACTATCTGGCTCTCTCCGCGGAGGAGCTGGAGCTGCTGCAGAACCTCAAGGCTCTGAAAGACAACGGCACCTTTAAGTCCATCATCGTCCTGCTCAACAGTTCCAACGCCATCGAGCTGGACTTCCTCAACCCCGAGATCTGCGGTGAGGATTACGGCATCGACGCTGCCATGTGGATCGGCGACGTGGGCCAGACCGGCATCAACGGTGTGGCACAGCTGCTGTCCGGCGCGGTGACCCCCTCCGGCTCTCTGGTCGATACCTACCTGTACGACAACATGGCAAACCCCGCCATGTACAACTTCTACACCCAGGCTTACCCCAACGCGGCAGAGTACAGCCTGCTGACCGAGGGTGCCGACGTGCAGGGCATGTACAGCGTCTACCAGGAGGGCATCTACCTGGGCTACCGTTACTTTGAGACCCGTTACGAGGACGTGGTCATGGGCACTGCGAACGCGGGCGACTATGACTGGGCCAAGACGGTTGCTTATCCGTTCGGCTACGGCGACAGCTACACCGATTTCACCTACAGCGACTTCAATGTCACCGAGTCTGACGATGCCTTTGACATCAGCCTGACCGTGACCAACTCCGGCAAGACCTATTCCGGCAAGGAGACCGTGCAGGTCTACTTCCAGTCTCCCTACACCGATTACGACAAGGCCAACGGCATTGAAAAGGCTGCAGTCGAGCTGGCTGGCTTCGCAAAGACCGATGTCCTGGCTCCCGGCGCTTCTGAGACCGTGAACATCACCGTCAACAAGAGCGAGCTGCGCACCTACGATGCCAACAAGGCCAAGACCTACATCGTGGACGCTGGCGACTACTACTTCACCGTGGGCACCGACTCCCACAACGCCCTGAACAACATCCTGGCTGCCAAGGGCTACACCGTGGAGAACACCAACGGCCGCATGACCGCCGATGGCGATGCTTCTCTGGTTTACACCTGGAACAACCCTGCTCTGGATACCACCACTTACGCTGTCAGCGCCAACGGCACTGCCATCACCAACCTGTTTGATGAGTCCGACCCCAACAAGAGCAGCGACGCTCCCGGCTCCGTGACCTGGATGAGCCGCTCTGACTGGACCGGCACCATCCCCACCGCTCCCGCACAGCTCACGGCCAACGAGACTCTGGCTGCTGACCTGGCATTCACCCAGTACGACGGCAGCCTGGCCGACAGCGTCGAGATGCCCACTCTGGGTGCCAAGAACGGCCTGACCCTGGCTTCCATGATCGGCAAGGACTTTGATGATCCCGAGTGGAATACCCTGCTGGATCAGCTGACCTATGACGAGATGGTCAACACCATCACCCTGGGCTTCCACAACACGGCCGCTGCCGCCTCCATCGGCAAGACGGCTACCAAGGACGAGAACGGTCCCCAGGGCTTGACTGCTGCCCTGACCGGCGGCGCGTCCGCCATGTGCTACACCTCTGAGGATGTCATGGCTGCTACTTTCAATGTGGACCTCATCAACGATGTGGGCCGCTGCATTGGCGAGGACTGCCTGGCCATGGGTTACTCCGGCCTGTACGGCCCCGGCATCAACATGCACCGCACCGCTTACTCCGGCCGTAACTTCGAGTATTACGCTGAGGATCCGTTCATTGCTGGCACCATCTGCGCTGCCGAGGTGCAGGGCATCCAGTCCAAGGGCGTGTACGTCTACCTGAAGCACGTTGCTCTGAACGACTCCGAGACCAGCCGCCGTGGCGTGAACACCTGGCTGAACGAGCAGACCGCCCGTGAGATCTATCTGGAAGTGGCCGATAAGGCCATCACCGATGGCGGCGCGTGGGATGTCATGACCGGCTTCAACCGCTGGGGCGCTACCTGGTGCGGCGCAAACCAGAACCTGCTGACCGGCTTCCTGCGTGAGGAGCTTGGCATGCGCGGCATGTGCATCACCGACTTCTCTGGTTCCAGCCAGTACATGGATCTGGTGGACGGCCTGATCGCCGGTTCCGATATCTGGGACAGCCCCATGCCCAAGATCCACACCACCAAGGCTGCGAACTATGAGAACGACGCTTACATTGTGACCCAGATGCGCAACGCAATGCATCACATCCTGTACACCGTCGTTAACTCCAACGCCATGAACGGCTGGGCATCCACCGATACCCTGAAGACCGTTACCCCCTGGTGGCAGACCGCAATCTATGCACTGATCGCTGTGCTGGCTGTGCTGACCGTGCTCTGCGCATGGCAGCTCAGCAAGGCCCTCAAAGCCAAGAAGAGCGCTGTGAACACCGCTCCCGCGGCGGACCAGCAGTAATCTCCAAGTAGATTCCTTCCTCTTCTTCTCATTTCCCCAAGGATTCCCCGCAAGAAACCCAAGGCAGCCTGTCCCCCCAACAAAAGGCGGGCAGGCTGCCGCTTTTTTAGAAAAAAGGAGACACCACAAATGGGTGAACAAACCGCAAAGGCGCCGGGCCTGAACCGCGCCAAAACCTACCAGCTGGTGCTGTTTCCGCTGAACAACGGCGCGACCAACGTGTACTATGTGCTGGTGCTTTCCTACATCGCTACTTTCGGCAGCAAGGTGCTGGCCCTCTCCATGCTCTTTGCCTCGGTCATGGTCACGGGGATGCGCCTGTTCGACGCCATCACCGACCCCATCATCGGCGCGCTGATGGACCGCACCAACGGCAAATTCGGCAAGTTCCGGCCGTTCATGGTCATTGGCAACCTCATCATGGCGGCCAGCATCCTGGCGCTGTACTGCCTGACCCCCCTCATCCCGGCCAGCGCCATGGCTCTGCGCTACGTGGCGTTTGTGGCTCTGTACGCGGTCTGGGTCATCGGCTATACGTTCCAGACCAGCTGCACCCGCTCTGGCCAGACCGTGTTGACCAACGACCCCAAGCAGCGCCCCCTGTTTACCATCTTCAACACGGTGGGCAGCCTGCTGGGCATGGGTGCCATGCAGTTCTTTGCCCCTATCCTGGCCAAGAACTATGAGGGCGGCTACGCTTCCGCCGGGTTCTTCCGCACCCTGGCTCCCGTGGGCATCGTCATCTCCATTCTGCTCACCCTGCTGGCCGTTATCGGCATCTGGGAGAAAGACCAGCCCAAGTACTTCGGCATCGGCGGCGAGAAGACCGAGAAAGTCAAAGTCTCCGAGTATATCCAGATCATCAAGAACAATAACCCCATGCAGCGGCTGATGGTGGCCGGTGCTGGCTGCAAGCTGGCACTTTCCATCGCTACCAACACCACCGTGCTCTGTATGCTGTACGGCTGCATGATGGGCAATTACGACGGCCTCTACCTGCCCATGATGGTGCTGGGCTATGTGTTCAGCGTGCCCTTCTTCCTGCTCACCGTCCGCACCAGCCAGAAGCAGGGCCAGAAAGCCAGCCTGATGAAGTATGTCTCCGTGGCGTTCCTCTGCTACATCGGCGTGCTGGTGCTGCTGCTGCTCTGGGGCAAGAGCGATGCGTTCACCCTGTCCATCATGGGCGAGAACGGCCTGTCCATCAATCTGTACACCATCCTGTTCATCGCGTTCTTCGGCATCGGCTATGGCGCTTACTACGCAACGGCTGATATGCCCATCCCCATGGTGGCCGACTGCTCCGACTACGAGACCTACCGCTCCGGCAACTACATCCCGGGCATCATGGGCACACTGTTCAGCCTGGTGGACAAGCTGGTCTCCAGCCTGTCCGCTACCGTTGTGGGTGTTGCAGTCAGCTTCATCGGCCTCGAAAGCCTGCCCACCCAGTACGACCCCTACACCCCCGGCATGAACCGGGTGGTCATCGTGCTGTTCTGCATCATCCCCATGGTGGCATGGGCTGCCACCCTCATCGCCATGAAAGGCTACAGCCTGACCGGCGAGAAGATGAAAGAGATCCAGGCTGTCAACGCCTGCCGCCGCGACGCCGTGGCCAACGGTATGAAGCTGGAGGACGCCATGACCAAGTGGCAGACCCTCGACCAGCTGCCGGCCGAGTACCGCGGCTGAGGGCTGACCCCTTGATCCCATAAAACCAGAAAGGCACCGCGCTCTGCTTCCCGGAAACGGGGAGGGGCGCGGTGCTTTTTGGTTCAGCTTGCACTTTGCCCGCAAAAACACTATACTAAAGAAAATGCGAAACGGACAAAACAGCGGGGGAGGGGAGAAGATGGCAGAGCAACGGGTGCGGGGACTTTCGCTGCGGCGGAAAGTGACCGGCTGGCTGGGGGCGATTCTGGCCGTGACGCTGGTGTCCATCGGGATGGCTACCGCTGTGGGGCGGTGGACCAGCACCGCCTTTGACGCGATGCTGGCCGATAACAGCGCCTGTTACACCGTGCAGGATGCGCTGGCGGCGGAGACCAAGGCGTTCTCCCGGATGGTGCGGGAGCCCTCGCAGGAGAACACGGAGGAGTATCAGACGGCCTGCGAGATCACCGAAGCCAGCCTGGCGGAGCTGCCCTTTGATTATGAAAAGATCGGCGAGGACCGCTACGCCCGCACCTGGAACCTGCTGCAGGGCTATGCGGGCTACCAGAAGTACCGGGACGCCTTTTTGCAGATGACCCCGGCGGCGGATACCTATGTGGACCAGATGTACCTGGTGATGGAATTGCAGGATTACCTCTCCGAGTACGCCCTCCGGCTGACGCAGGCCACGTTGGAGCAGGAGAACGCCGCTTACAGTGCACAGGCCGACCAGCTGGAGCAGCTGCCCTGGGTGTATCTGGGGCTGTTCCTTATGGCGCTGGCATTGATGCTGGTGCTGCTGGATATGCTGTCCCGGGCCGTGGTGCGGCCCCTGCTGGCGCTGGCGCGGGCTTCCCGCAGCATTGCGGATAACGATTTTTCCGGGCAGGATCTGCCGGTCCACAGCCAGGATGAGGTGGGGCGGCTGACCGGGACGTTCAACCAGATGAAGCACGCCATGCAGGAGCATCTGGCGACCCTGAACGCCCTCCACCGGGAGGAAGTGCGGAATCTGGCCCTGGAAAAAGACCTGGATCACACCCGAATGGAGATGCTCAAGAGCCAGGTGAACCCGCATTTCCTCTTCAATACCCTGAACATGATCTCCTGCATGGCCCGGCTGGAAGACGCCGAGACCACCGACAAGATGATCGTCAGCCTGGGCAACCTGTTCCGGCACAACCTGCGCACCAAGCAGCAGGAGGTGACGTTGGAAGAGGAGCTGGACGGGCTGGAAGATTACATCTACCTCCAGCAGATGCGGTTTGATGGACGCATTACCGTGGAGAAGCAGATCTTGGTAGACCCGGCGCGGGCGCGGCTGCCGTCGTTTACATTGCAGCCCGTCATTGAGAACGCGTTCTCCCACGGGCTGAAAGCCTGCGAGGAGGGCGGGCGCATCCTGCTGCGGGTCTGGCGGCAGGGGAGAATGCTGTACGTTACCGTGGCCGACAACGGCAAAGGAATGACGGAAGAGGAACTTGCCGCTCTGAGCGAAAAAATGCGGCAGAGCGAACAGACCGGAAAGAGCATCGGACTGGGAAATATCTTCCGGCGGGTGTCCATGCTCTACCCGGATACAGGAAAAATGCAGGTGTTCAGCCGGGCGGGGCATGGCACCGTCATCCGGTTTGAGATCCCTCAGGGAGAAGAGGAGGAACGGGCATGAAGTGCAAGCTGCTGGTGGCGGAGGATGAGCTGATCGAGCGGAAAGTCCTCTGTAAGACGCTGCAAAAGTATCTGGGCGACCTGATTGTCCTGTACGAGGCCCGCAACGGGCGGGAGGCGCTGGAGCTGTTTGCCCGGGAGGCCCCGCAGGTGGTCATCCTGGACATTGAGATGCCCGGCTACACCGGGCTGGAAGTGGCCCGCAAGATCCGGGAGACGGACAAGAACTGCGGCATCCTCTTCCTGACCGGATATGATAAATTTGCTTACGCCAAGCAGGCCATTGCGGTGCGGGCGCTGGACTACCTGCTCAAGCCCTACAAGGAGCAGGAGCTGGTGTTTGCGGTAGAGGACGCCATCCGGCAGGTGTCGGCCCGGAGCACGCCGCTGCCGCCCCGGGTACAGCCTACGGCCCCGGCTGCCCCGCTCCACACCGAGGAAGAGGACGAGGATGTCCGCACCTCCATCATCCGGGCGGAGATGCTCTCGTTTATTGAAGCCCACTACCGGGAGGATATCTCGATGCAGGACGCGGCAACCGCCCTGCGCTACTCGGATGCCTATTTCTGCAAGAGGTTTAAGCAGTGCTTCAAGGTCAACTTTTCGGCCTACCTCAACGAGTACCGGGTGGGGAAAGCACGGCAGCTGGTGCTGGACCCCCGCCTCAGCCTGAAAGACGTGAGCACCGCCTGCGGCTATGCTGATGCCAACTATTTTACCCGGGTGTTCAAGCGGATCACCGGCAAGACCCCCTCGGAATACCGGCTAGAAAATTTAAACAACTAAAGTGTGGCAAAGAACCGGAAGTGCGTCTGATTTGGACGTGCTTCCGGTTCTTTTTTGCCAGTTTCTTTCTCCTCGGAGACGAAAAAATTGTACTTGGATACAAGAATGACAAAATAGTCCTGCGGTTCACAAAAAATTCCCGTTTCGCGGCAAAGAACCCTTTGTTACAATAAATTTACAAACCGTGAATCGAAAAAGGGAGGATACAACGCATGAAGAGAAGAAGATTCCTGTCGCTGATGGGCACGGCTGCATTGGCAAGCGGCCTGCTGCTGACCGGATGCGGCGGGGGAGAGGCTGCGGATGACCGCCGGATCATCCGCATTGGCCATGTGCAGTCGGCCAACCACCCCGACCACCTGGGCCTGACCGCGTTTGCGGATTATATCAATGAGAAACTGGGGGACAAGTACCGCGTGGAGGTTTACCCCAGCGAGCTGCTGGGCAGCCAGACCGAGATGGTGCAGCTGACCCAGACGGGCGCCATTGACTTTGTGGTGGCTTCCAACGCCATCATGGAGACGTTCAGCTCCCAGTACCAGATCTTCAACCTGCCGTATCTGTTCTCCAGCGAGGAGGCTTACCACGCCGCCATGGAGGACAATGAGGTCACCGACCCGATCTTCCTGACCACCCAGAAAGCTGGTCTGGAGACCGTTACCTGGCTGGATGCGGGCACCCGCAACTTCTACACCGTCAAGACCCCCATCAACCAGCCCTCTGACCTGAAAGGCCTCAAAATTCGCGTCCAGCAGTCTCCCACCAATGTGGAGATGATGCGGTTGCTGGGCGGTACCGCCACCCCCATGGGCTTTGGTGATGTGTACACCGCCCTGCAGGCCGGCATTCTGGACGGCGCGGAGAACAACGAGCTGGCCCTGACCGACAACGGCCACGGCGATATCTGCAAGTATTACTCCTACGACATGCACCAGATGGTGCCGGACCTGCTGGTGGCGAACTACGAGTTCCTCTCCAACCTCTCGCCCGACGAGCGGGCCATCTTTGAGGAGGGCTTCCAGCTCATCAATCAGGTGGAGCGGGATGCCTGGGCCGCTGCCGTGGAAGAGGCGAAGAACAAGGCCGAGAACGAGCAGCACGTCAACTTCCTCTACCCGGATACGGCTCCGTTCCAGGAGGCCATGGCACCCCTGCACACCTCGGTGCTGGCTGCCAACCCCGAGCTGCAGTCGATCTATGACCGCATTCAGGAATACAACGCCGAATACGCGTCCGCAAACTAAGGAGAGGCCAATATGGAAAAATTTCGTACCGCGCTGAACAAGGCGCTTGAGCTTCTGGCTGGCCTGAGCATGGCGGTCATGGTCATCCTGACCACCTATCAGGTCATTGCCCGTTATATCTTCAACTCTCCCTCCACCTGGTCGGAGGAGCTGGTCGGCTATCTGTTCGGCTGGAGCACCCTGTTTGGTGCCACCATCGTTTCCGGTGAGCGCGGCCACATGAACATCCCCATTCTGGTGGACCGGATGAACCCCGGGATGCGCAAGGCGTTCCACATCCTGTGGGAGGTCGTGGCGTTCCTCTTCTCCGCCACCATCCTCGTCTTCGGCGGCTTCCAGGTCTCCAAACTGGCCATGGGCCAGCAGACCTCCTCGCTGGGCGTGGCTGTGGGCGCATTCTACTGGGTCATGCCCCTCTGCGGCGTGGTCATCCTGCTGTATTCCATTCTGAACATCATCGGCATTGCCAGCGGCACCATCTCGCTGGAGGTCGCCGATGAGGCTTCCGAGGCCATCGCCAAGGTCGAGGCCGAGAAAGCCGCTGCAAACGAAAAGAAGGAGGGCTAAACCGTGGCAATTCAAGCATTGTTGGTCATTCTGGCAGTCCTGCTGGTGCTGCTGTTCCTGGGCGTGCCCATCTCGTACGCTATCGCCGTTTCTTCTCTGACGGCCATCCTCTCGTCCATTGACCTGAACGTTGCCGTGCTGACGGCCGCCCAGCGCACGTTCGTGGGCATGAGCAAGTTCAGCCTGACGGCCATCCCGTTCTTCATCCTGGCGGGCAACATCATGAACCAGGGCGGCATCGCAAAGCGCCTGGTGGATTTCGTCATGTCCATCCTGGGCAAGCTGCCCGGCGCGCTGCTCATCACCAACATCGGCACCAACGCCCTGTTCGGTGCCATCTCCGGTTCCGCTTCCGCCGCCGCTGCTGCCGTTGGCTCCATGATCCGCGACGGTGCCGAGGAGCAGGGCTATGACCCGGCTGTCACCGCTGCTACCAATGCGGCATCCTCCTGCTCCGGCCTGCTGATCCCTCCCTCCAACGCCCTGATCACTTACTCGCTGGCTTCCGGCGGCACCTCCGTGGCTGCCCTGTTCATGGCCGGTTATGTCCCCGGCATCATCTGGGCTCTGGCCTGTGCTGTGGTCGGTGTCATCCTGGCCAAGAAGCTGGGCTATAAGGGGACCCCCGGCAAGTTCGATTGGAAGAACCTCGGCGTCTGCACCCTGCGCGCTCTGCCCTCTCTCTCCCTGATCATCGTGGTCATCGGCGGCATCGTGGGCGGCGTCTTCTCCGCCACCGAGGGCTCTGCCATCGCCGTGGTCTACGCTCTCATCCTGGCATTCTGCTACCGCTCCATCAATCTTAAGAGCCTGTGGAAGATCATTGTGGATTCTGCCAAGATGTCCGGCATGGTTGTCTTCCTGGTTGGCGTGTCCAACATTCTGGGCTGGGTCATGGCGTTCCTGCAGATCCCCGATGCCGTGGCGGCTCTGCTGCTGGGCCTGACCAACAACAAGTACATCATCCTCCTGATCATGAACGTCATCCTGCTGGTGTCCGGCACCTTTATGGATGTTACCCCGGCGATCCTGATCTTCACCCCGCTGTTCCTGCCCATCTGCCAGAGCTTTGGCATGAGCACCATCCACTTTGGTATGATCCTCGTGTACAACCTCTGCATCGGCAACATCACGCCCCCTGTCGGCAACGCGCTGTTCGTCGGCATCAAGGTAGGCCGTACCAGCCTGGAAAAGATCTTGCCTTACATGCTTATGTACTATGTCGCCATCATCGGCGGCCTGCTGCTGGTCACTTACATCCCGGCAGTGTCCATGGCCCTGCCTCAGCTGACGGGCCTGGTGTAATGAGCGCATAACGGAACCATCTACTTTCTTCTCCTGAAAAGGCGGCACTTCTGCAATCGAGTGCTGCCTTTTCCTTTTGTGTGCCGGAAAAATTTTTGCCTGCCGGCCCGGGAAGCTGCAATTTTTTAGTATGATGAACCGTATTTAAGAAAAAGAAACCAATTTCCAGTGGAAAGAAATGCGGTCCATTGCGGATAAGGAGGCTGCCAATATGAAACTAGCTGCTGATTACCGTGCTCTTGCCCGGGATGCCCTGCGTGGAAGATGGAAAACAGCGGTGCTGGCCGGGTTGCTCGCCAGTGCGCTGGGTGCCAATATTGTAAACGCAACTGAGAACATTACATCCAACGCGAACCGTGCCAACCAGAATTCCAACATCACGCCCGGCGGTTACCCTGAGTTGTTTTCACAGGCCAACGGCGGCAGGCTGCTGGCAGTGCTGGTGGTCTGCATTGTGGTCTGGACCCTCTTCACCCTCGTGGTGGGCGGTGCCGTGCGGCTGGGATATGCCCGGTTCAACTTGAATCTGGCGGACGGAAAAGCGGCCGCTGTTTCGGACCTGTTTTCCCAGAAAGGCCGCCTGTGGGATGGCTTCTGCCTGAAATTTTTGCAGGGGCTGTATGTGGCACTGTGGTCATTGCTGCTGGTGATCCCCGGCATTGTAAAATCCTACAGCTATGCAATGGCTCCGTACATCATGGCGGAACACCCTGCCCTGACGGCCAACGAGGCCATTACGGAATCGCGGCGGATCATGGACGGCAACAAATGGCGGCTGTTCTGCCTGGATTTCAGCTTCATCGGCTGGGAACTGCTCTGTGTCCTCCCAATGCTGGTCGGGTTTTCGTGGGTCGTGGCAGCTTTCTCCGATGCAGCGGCCATGGGGGTCGCCCTGGTGACGCTGCTGGCAGTTCCGTTGAGCGCGGGCTTTTTTGTAGTGCGCCCCTATGAGGAAGCCGCATGGGCGGTTTTCTACCGGGACATCACAGCGGCCGAGGCAGAAACTGAATGACCCGAACTGGAAAGCAAAAGGAGTACGAAAGACGGAATGAGAAACACTGCGATCTATCATCTCCCGGGGCTGTTTGAGTTTTACGAGCTGTACCGCCGGTTCCTGCCGCTGTTCCGGACACACCGGGAGTATTTTTACGATTGGTGCGAGATCGGTTCCCTCTACGGTGCCCCGGAAAACTGCCTCTGGGGCGGGGGACGCTTTTCCTGCGGGGAGTGTGATCCCCAGGCGATGATGGCCCTGCTGCGGGAATACGGCATCTCGGCCCGGCTGACATTCAGCAACTCGCTGCTGCGGGAGGAGCATCTGGCGGACGAGCGCTGCAACGCGCTTTGCAGGCTGCTGGCAGAAAGCGGCGGCCCGCAGAACGGCGTCATCGTCCATTCCGACCTGCTGGCGGGCTACCTGAAAGAGCACTACCCGCAGCTTTATCTCGTCTCTTCCACCACCAAAGTCCTCACGAAATTTGAAGCGTTCCGGCAGGAGACGGCCCGGGAGGATTTTGCCTATGTGGTGCCGGATTTCCGGCTCAATAAGGCCTTTGCCCAGCTGGAAACGCTTGCCCGGGCGGAAAAAGACAAGGTGGAATTCCTCTGCAACGAGTGCTGCTGGACGGGCTGCAGGGACCGCAGGCGCTGTTATGAGGTGGTCAGCCGCCAGAACCTTGGGGAAGACTGCCCGGATCACCGCTGTGCCGCGCCCGACGCGGCGCAGGGGTACCGCTTTTCCAAAGCCATGCGGAGCCCGGCGTTCATCGGGGTGGAGGATATCAAGGAAACCTATCTGCCCATGGGCTTTTCCAATTTCAAGATCGAGGGGCGGGGCCTGGGCAGCGCGCTGGTGCTGGAATTTTTGCTCTACTATCTGGTCAAGCCGGAGCACCAGCTGGAAGTCCGGGAAGAAATTTATCTCGACAACATGCTGGACTTGTTTTGACCGCCTGCGTGCAGGGTTGAAGACTGGAGCCGGTTTGCGTATAATGGATCTGGAACCGGGGACGGCTGTCCCCCAAAGGAGAACATCGGGAGGGAAATCAAGATGGAATTTACACAGGTCGTGGAAAACCGCTATTCCTGCAAAAACTTCAGTGGCCGTAAGGTGGAGGCGGAAAAGCTGCAGGTCATTCTGGAAGCAGGCCGGGTGGCCCCCACTGCGAAAAATTTACAGGAGCAGCGGGTCTATGTCGTCCAGTCCGAAGAGGGGCTGAAAAAGATCGACGCTGTAACGCCCTGCCGCTATGGCGCTCCCACCTGCCTGGTGGTGGCCTTTGATAAAAACCATGTGTTTACTTACCCCGGCGAGAAGCGGGATTCCGGCGTGGAGGATGCCTCTATTGTAGCCACGCACATGATGCTGGCCGCCGCCAACGCAGGAGTGGACAGCTGCTGGCTGAACTTCTTTGACCCGGACAAGGCAGCCAAAGAGCTGGGCCTGCCGGAAAATGAGGAAGTGCTGATGATCCTGGACCTGGGCTATGCAGCCGAGGGCGTTGGCCCACTGCCCAACCACGCCTCCCGCAAGCCTCTGGAGGAAACGGTGGTCTACTGCTGAGGAAGACTGCCCGGAACAAACCGACCGGTCTGATTTGAAATTCAGCGTTTTGTATCTGGAATTACGGCCTTTATCGTGCTATGATAGAGGCCGTGATTTTTATTTTAAGATGAGGTGGAAAGAACCCATGAACTCAAAATCTCTGCCGCTGTTCCGCGGCGAACTGGCACTGTGCATTGCCGTGCTGATGAACAGCTTTGGCGTGGTGCTGATGCTCTATTCCGGGGCGGGCATTTCGGCTATTTCCAGTGTGCCCTTTGCCTTTTCCGAGGTGTGGCCCGTGCTCACGCTGGGCACCTGGACCTACCTGTTCCAGGGGTGCCTGGTGCTCAGCCTGATGCTGCTGCGCAAAAAGTTTGTGCCCAGCTACCTGTTCAGCTTTGTGGTGGGCTTTGTATTCGGCAAGCTGCTGGATGTGCATGAGGCCTGGATCAACGTCCTGCCCTACAACATTCCCATGCGGGTGGTGTATTTTGTGGTGAGCTACTGCCTGATCAGCCTGGGCATTGCGCTCTCCAACCGCTGCAAGCTGCCCATCGTCCCCACGGACCTGTTTCCCCGGGAGCTGGCCGATATTACGGGCATTCCGTACCCCAAAATCAAAATTGGCTTCGATGTCATCTGTCTGGCAGTGACGGCAGGCCTGACGCTGGGTTTCCTCCACCATCTGGAGGGCCTGGGCATCGGCACCATTGCGGCGGCGTTTACCATGGGCAAGGCCATTGGCTTTGCGAGTGATGTGCTGGATAAGCACTTCCGCTTTGGAACGTACAAGACGCTGAAAAAAGAAAGCTGCTGATCCAGCCCAACGCCAGCCTGACGAAGATCGGTCTGGCGGCCCCCATCTCCACGGCGGTGGGCGTGGTGCTGAACATCGGCTTCTTCCTCTATCTCAACAAGAAGCTCCAGAACAAACCGGAACAGGAAAATAAAAAGCAAAAGGTCAGGCTCTCCATTTTACCGGAGAGCCTGACCTTTTTCTGTTACACAGGGGAATGCGGGATATCTTGAGGAGAAAAGAATCTTCTGGATAAAATCAGGTCTTGAACTTGAAAACCGCCGAGATGGCGATGTAAGTTTGGCCGCTATCCTTATCCGTCCGGACTACCACACCGACCTCGCTCCACGTGTTCATATTGTAGCTGTTGATCTTGGTGTCGGTTTTGATAAGTTTTGCGAGGTCCGTATTTTTGTAATCACACTTGGCAATGAATGTGCCACCGAATTTGCCATTTTTTAAATCAGTATGGTCTACGTATTTAAAAGAAGAACTGAGATTCCCCCACTTGATAGCAGCATCCAGGTCCAGATTGGCTATTTTGCGGAGCTCGCTGCTGTTTTGCAATTTGGCGGAATTGACGGAACGGTTCTCATTGATGGCGGCCATCACGGCAGTTTCCGCCTGTGCATCTGCGGAGGTAGAGCCACCACCGCCGCCGCAGGCCGTCAGCAGGGACAAGGCGAGAACGCCCACTAGAAGAAGAGCGGCCAGTTTTTTCAGGTGTTTCATCGTAAATGCCTCCTGTTGTTTTCAGAATTTTTGTTGTCATTTTTGGGTGCAGGAATGATCATCGGCACATCCAGATCATGTGCTGTTCTGGCTTTATTGTATCGGACCGCATGGCATTCTGTCAATTGCGAAATTGTATGAAAATCAAAAAGAAATTTCGTTAAAATCAATGAAGATACGATCATTCTATGAACAATTTGTGAAGAATAGACCGGGCTTCGCAAAGGATCTTTGCTTGGAATAAACGAGACCTCCGGCAATCTCGCCGGAGGTCTTTTCATCGCATCATAAAAATTTACAGCGCGGTCTGTGCGGTCTTGACAAGGTATTCTATGGCCTGCACGGGGTACTGCCCGGCGGCGGTCTCGCCCGTCAGCATCAGGCTTGCAGCCCCGTCCAGTACGGCATTGTAGATGTCGCTGACCTCGGCGCGGGTGGGGACCGCCCGGGTCTGCATACTGTCCAGCATCTGGGTCACGACCATAAAAGGCACGCCCGCGGCCCGGCAGAGGGAGGCCAGCTGCTTCTGGCAGCGGGGCAGCTCCCACAAGGGCATGGCATTGCCCAGATCGCCCCGGGCGATAACGACCTGATCCACCAGCGGCAGAAACTCCGGCAAAGTACGGACACCGGCAAGGTTCTCAATTTTGGCAAAGATCTGGATCTGCCCGGCGTGGGCATCTTCCAGCGCGGCCCGCAGGGTGCGGATGTCTTCGGCGCTCCGCACAAAGGGGAGCATGACACCTGTGACACCGCAGCCGGCGGCGACGCGCAGGTTCTGCAGGTCTTCCTCGGTCAGGGTAGGGGAGGAAACCTCCACGCCCGGCACCGCGATGCTCTTCCGGCTCTGGAGCAGGCCGCCCCGCAGTACGGTACAGTGGAGAGCAGTGTCCACAGCGTTCACCCGCAAAAGCAGCTTGCCGTCGTCCAGCAGCAGCTTCTGCCCCGGGGTTATGGCGTCCAAAAGGCAGACCGGGCAGGGAATGCCGCCCGTACCCAGAAACACCTGCTGCCCCTCGGAGAGCGTCAGCGGGGACGCCAGCCGCCCGATGCGCAGCTCCGGGCCCTGTAAGTCGATCAGGAGGGTGCGGATGCCTGCTTTCTGGATGAGCTCCAGCCAGTCGGCGTGCTCGGCCAGTGAGCCGTGAGAAAGGTTCATCCGGAGGCCGGTCATTCCGGCGCGGACCATCTGCTGTAACGTGGAAAGCTCCGCACAGGCCGGGCCGATGGTTCCGTAAAAATCCATAATAATTCTCTTCTTTCTGTGTTATTTTGCGGGGTTGTGGCCCGTGAGCAGGGCATGCAGCTTGCGGCTGAGATCGGCCAGGCACCAGGCAATGGCCATGCCGCCAGCAATGCCGAATGCGGCTAAAAAGGTCTGCTCGCCATAGTGCTCCGCGGCCAGCAGATTGCTGGAGACCACTGCGTTCATGCAGTAATACAGGGTGCTTCCGGGGATGAGGGGGACTGCCGCCGTGATGAAAAACGGGGTAGAGGGGGCATTGTACCACCGGGCCATAAACTCGGCGTAGAGGGCCGCGCAGACACCGCCCACAAGGTTGGCCAGGAATGTGCCATGTACCGCGGGTGCGGCCAGCAGATAGGCCAGCCAGGCCAGCAGCCCGCCCACGCCTGCCGCAGGCAGGTAACGGCGGTTGAGGTGGAACAGCAGCCCGAACCCGATGGAACCCAATGCCCCGCTGAGGAGCTGGATGATCGTCTGCATCATGCGGCACCTCCCATCAGCCAGATGGCTGCCATCATGCCAAGCGCCAGCATGGCCGCCAGCAGAACGGCCTCCACCAGCCGGAGCGAGCCTGAGATGATATCACCCAGCAGGATATCCCGGATGGCGTTGGTAAACGGAATGCCGGGCACCAGCAGCATGATGACGCCGATGAGCACCATGTCCGCATGGAGCAGCGGGCAGACCCGGCAGCACAGCAGAGCAGCCATGCCGCTGAGAAACGACGCAATGAACTGGAACGCTACACCGTTCAGGCAGAACGGGGCAAGCCACCGCTCCATCCAGCAGATGAACACTGCAACCCCGCCCGCCAGCACGCCGTCCCACAGACTCCCGCCAAAAAAGACCGCAAAGCTGGCCGCCCCCAGCACGCTTCCCGCCAGATGGAGCCGGGGCTCCCCGGGCTGTGCCAGAATGGTACTGAGCTGCTGCTGGAACTCCTCCACCGGAGGCTTTTCGGCGCAGATGCGGCGGCTCAGGGCATTGAGCTGTTCCAGCTCCAGCAAGTCGTTGCCGGTGCTCTTGCGCAGGCGGCGGGTCTGGGTCTGGGGCGGCAGGCCCGGCATGGTCAGCGTGACCACGATGCTGGATGTGATGACAAAGATATTGACCTCCTCAGCCCCGTATGCCGCCGCAATGCGGTTGAGGGTGTCCTCCACCCGAAACACTTCGGCCCCGCTGTTCTGCAGCGCTTCCCCCATTTTGATGAGGACGCAGAGAAACTGACTGACCTCTGCTTCGCTCATAAGAACCACCCCTCTCTGTGGGCAGGGGAGCGCCCCGCCCGGTACCTCCCTATCATAGCACAGAATGGCAAAAAGGGAAACCCTGCGGCAAAAAGTGCACAGCAGAACAAACCTTGCAAAAACTTTGCAAAAACAGTTGACAATCCCATCCTCACCTGCTATAATTACTAGCGTCGTCACGGACGATAACAAACATCTGGGGGTTTAGCTCAGCTGGGAGAGCGCTTGCATGGCATGCAAGAGGTCACCGGTTCGATCCCGGTAATCTCCATACCGAGGCACTTCACGAGAAATCGCGAAGTGCTTTTTATTTTGTCAGCAAGCAAGGGTATCACGATTCTCCAAATACTGTGCAAGATCAAAGTGGAAGTTCGCAGGAATGTTCAGGATGCAGCACTTATAATAGGAACATTCGCCGGAAAGTATCTGGAGCCAATCAAACACAATATGCACAAAATCACTGAGATTCATCAAAATCAGTTTCCCGAAACCTAATTGCAAGCATTATAATTTCAGAGAGCCAATGGCTCCAAAGGAGAAGCTATGAGTTACGCAATCGTATTCAGCAGTAAAACAGGCAACACAAAATTATTGGCAGACACGCTGCACAGCTGCCTGCCGCAGGCAGATTGCTGTTATTTTGGCAGCCCGAACCCTGCTGCCATGGAAGCGGACACCCTTTATGTGGGTTTCTGGACGGACAAGGGAAAAGCGGATGAAAGCACTTCGGACTTTTTGAAGCAGCTGCGGGGAAAGCGGGTGTTTTTGTTTGGTACCGCTGGTTTTGGCGGCAGCGAAGAATATTTTAACAAAATCCTGAAAGCTGTGCAGAAAGATCTGCACAGCAGCAACACGGTAATCGGCAGCTTCATGTGTCAGGGCAAGATGCCGATGTCAGTACGCCAGCGATATGAGAACATGAAAAAACAGCCGATTCATCTGCCCAATCTGGATGCCATGATCGAGAATTTCGACAAGGCTCTTTCTCACCCGGATGCGGATGATCTGGAGCGGCTGAAACAGGCTGTAAAATAAGCCCCAACAGTCCTCTCTTGATGCACCCATATAGAATCAATCACAAAATGCATTGACGGAAGACGAGAGATGCGATATACTCTCCTTGCGGTTATATATAACTAACCAGCTGACAAGGAGTTGATTCAATGACAGATGCATTTTATGGGATTCTGATCCCGTTTCTGGGCACTTCGCTGGGGGCGGCCAGCGTGTTCTTCCTCAAAAAATCGCTGGGAGACTACATCCAGCGGGCGCTTACCGGATTTGCAGCGGGCGTGATGGTGGCGGCATCCATCTGGAGCCTGCTGATCCCTGCGATGGACCAGTCAGAAGCCCTCGGCAAGCTGGCGTTTTTCCCGGCGGTGGTGGGTTTCTGGATGGGGATCCTGTTTTTGCTGCTGCTGGATCATATCATCCCACACCTGCACCGGAACAGCCAACAGGCTGAGGGCCCCCACAGCCAGCTGCAGCGCACCACCATGATGGTGCTGGCCGTTACGCTGCACAACATCCCGGAAGGCATGGCAGTGGGGGTGGTTTACGCAGGGTACTTATCCGGGACAGCACAGATCACGGCGGCCGGTGCGCTGGCTCTTTCGCTGGGCATTGCCATCCAGAACTTCCCGGAGGGAGCCATCATCTCGATGCCCCTGCGGGCAGAGGGCATGAGCAAAGGCCGGGCGTTCTGGGGCGGTGTGCTGTCCGGCGTCGTGGAGCCCATCGGTGCAGTGCTGACCATTCTGGCGGCGAGCGTTATCGTGCCGGCTCTGCCATATCTGCTCAGTTTTGCCGCAGGTGCCATGCTGTATGTGGTGGTGGAAGAGCTCATCCCGGAAATGTCGCAGGGCGAGCACTCTGATATCGGCACCGTGCTCTTTGCGGTCGGGTTCAGCCTGATGATGGTTCTGGATGTGGCGCTGGGCTGAAAGGCAATGAACCCGATCGTTAAGAGTGCCACGCTTTGCGCAGCTGCTCCAGTGCATGGGTCTCAAGCCTGGAAACGTAACTTCTGCTGATCTGCAGCAGCTGTGCAGTTTCCAGCTGGGTGAGCGGCGGCTGGCCGGCCATGCCGTAGCGCAGTAAAATCAGCTTCCGCTCCCGGGCAGGCAGCCCCTCAATGAGCTGGCGCAGGCGGGCAGCTTCTTCCTGACGCTCACAATTTTCTTCCATGCAGAAACTGTCCTGCAAAACGTCGGAAAAGGTGAGGGCGGTGTCCTCTTTTCCGGCTTCCAGCGTTTCCTGCAAAGAAACCATCGTTCCGCCCCGCCGCAGCCGCCGGAAATGCATCCGGAGTTCATTTTCAATGCAGCGGCTGGCGTAAGTAGAAAACCTTGCCCGGCGGGTGGAGTCGAAGGTGTCCACGGCTTTCATCAGGCCAATGGTACCGATGGAGATGAGATCATCCTGATCGCAAGGCTGGGCGTAATATTTTTTGGTGATGTGAGCCACCAGGCGCAGATTGTGCCGGATGAGTTTTTCCCGGGCGGTAGAGTCACCTGCCCGCAGGGCGGCAAATGTTTCGATTTCTTCTTTAGCGGTCAATGGCCGTGGGAAGCTTCCGGCCTCCAGGTGAAGGGCCAGAAGCAGAAATTTTGAGGCGAAAAATTGCAGCAACGGGAAAATCATAGCAACACCCCCTTGTTGCTACTGTATGAGGTGGACAGGTGGATTTGAACAGGAAAAACATGTTTTCCACTGAAAAATAATTGCCGGAATGAAAAAATAATTGAAAGGGAAGTTTATTGTACATCACTTTCTGTAGAATAAGCCTCAGAAAAACAAAACACATTTCTGAGGAGGATGCACAATGTCAAACGGTGATTATGGTTACTTCGGCAAAGGCGATACGGGCTATGCCCAGTACATGACGGCGTTCAACCGCAACTTCGGCGGCTCGTCCGGCGGCGGTGGTGGTGGCGGAAACCACAACAACAATGGCGGTGGCGGCGGGGATGGCAGCGGGTGCGGCTGCCTGATCGCTATTGCAGTGGTCGTGGTGCTGATCCGGATCGTCTTGGATGGCTGAATCAATCCCTGCAGGTGAAACACAGGTTTTCCCTGTGGGGATTTTTCGAATCTGCTTGTAGAAAACGGCGATCTATGATAGCATGAAATCAAAGAAAAACAGGAGGGCTTACACATGGTTTTACTGGTTGTGG
>OFMN01000537.1_pt1 | contig 33459 bp, 31 predicted proteins | sample 1541791 | NCBI WGS metagenome assembly OFMN01 (sample SAMN04209248, study PRJEB22552) | human gut metagenome | biome: gut; material: feces | host: Homo sapiens | place: USA: Oklahoma
GCCAGACGAACAGCAGAACAACGGACACCAGAATGGAGATCAGACCGGTAGCGATCGCAACGAAGCGCTTGCCGGAGAAGAATGCCAGCCAGTCAGGCAGCTGGGTATTCTTGAACTTGTTGTAGCAGGCAGCACCCACAATAGCGGCCAGGATGCCGATGAAGGAGTTGCCGGCCACCTTCTGGAAGGCGATGTAGGTAGCGGTGCCCTCTTCCAGGGTGCGCACCATACCGACCACGCCGGGGCTCAGCAGCTGCTGCATCATCAGGAAGCTGACCAGACCGGCCAGACCTGCGGTACCGTCGTTGTCGGCCAGGCCCACAGCGGCACCAATGGCGAACAGCCATGCCATGTTATCGATCAGAGCGCCGCCTGCCTTGACCAGCAGGAAGCCAACGGTGTATGCTGCACCGGAAGTCGGTGCACCGGGAACGCCCATAACGCCCGGAGCGAGGGCATAGCCAAGACCCATCAGGATGCCGCAGATCGGCAGCACAGCGACGGGAAGCATCAGTGCTTTGCCCAGTTTCTGGAGATACTTCATCATAAAGCACATTCCTCCTTAAGAAATGTTTGTGTTTACAGACAGTCTCTGGTTGTAAGCCGTCCATAATTCCGTAATAGAATATTAACATACTTTTGCAAAAAAAGAAAGTCCCTTCCGCGATAAATCTATCAAATTGCGTCAAAAGTCCTTATTTGCGTATTTTGCGTGAACATTTTTTGGTTTTCGTGCACAACCCTCGGCTTTATGTTGAAAAATCTTTTCTTTTCTCCGACATTTTGCCCAAAGGCTTGCATCCCAGACGGGAATCGGGTACTATACTATTATAAGGAAACACAGAATTTTGAAGGAGGTTTTCCCCATGGAATGGACCGACATCCGCCTGACCGTGGCCAAGTCCGACGCCGACAACGCCGAAGCCGTTGCCACCATGATCGCCGAGGGCGGCATCTATATCGAAGATTACAGCGACATCGAGCAGCAGGTGGCCGAGATCGCCCATGTGGACCTGATCGAGCAGGAGCTGCTGGACAAGCCCCGCGACCGGGTCATCATCCACATGTATCTGGAGCCGGGCGCTTCCCCCGTGGAGACCCTGGCCCTGATCTCTGCCCGCATGGAGGCTGCCGGCATCGCCTACACCGTGGAGACCGAGGGGGTAGAGCAGGAGGACTGGCAGAACGGCTGGCGCAAGTATTACCACCCGTTGGAGATCGGCAAGCGGCTGGCCGTGGTGCCCTCCTGGCAGGAGTACGACACCGACCGCGTCAAGCTGGTGCTGGACCCCGGCCTTGCCTTCGGCACCGGCGGCCACGAGACCACCAGCCTGTGCATGGAAGCGCTGGACGAGCGGGTCCAGGGCGGTGAACGGGTGCTGGACATCGGCACCGGCAGCGGCATCCTGGCCATTGCAGCCCTGAAGCTGGGTGCCGCTGTGGCCGAGGGCGTGGACATCGACCCCGTAGCCGTGCGCACCGCTGGGGAGAACGCTGCCCTGAACGGCGTGCAGGATAAGCTGACCGTGCTGGTGGGCGACCTGTCCGACAAGGCCAGCGGCAAATACGACATCATCACGGCCAACATCGTGGCCAACGCCATCCTCAGCCTGGCCCCCGCCGTACCCGGCCTGATGGCCGACGGTGCCACCTTTATTGCCAGCGGCATCATTGACAGCCGCAAGGACGAGGTGATCGCCGGGCTGGAAGCCGCCGGCCTTGCCGTCGTGGAAGTAAAGGAGAAGCGCGACTGGGAGTGCATCGTCTGCAAGAAGGCGTAATTACAGAAACTTTCATGATTTCTTTCAGCTGGCTTGCCCTCTCCGTCACCTTCGGTGCCACCTCCCCCAAAGGGGGAGGCCTTGGCAAAGAGATGAAGTTTGCGTGGACTGCCAAGGGCTCTCCCCTTGGGAGAGCTGGCGCGTTAGCGACTGAGAGGGCGAGGACGTTTAAGGAGAACCACTATGCCGCACCGTTATTTTACCACTGAGATCGCCGACGGCACGGCTGTGCTGCGCGGCACCGATGCCCATCATCTGGCCCGCGTGATGCGTGCCCGCATGGGCGATACTGTCATTCTATGCGACGGCAGCGCCGTGGAATACACCGCCACCATCACCGGCTTCGGGGATGACTGCGTGGAATTCTCGGTAGAGCCGGGCTACCCCAGCGCCGCCGAGCCCAGCGTGGAGGTCACCCTGCTGGCCGGTTACCCCAAACAGGACAAGCTGGAGCAGATCATCAAGCACGGCGTGGAGCTGGGTGCCGCCCATGTGGTGCCCTTTTTCAGCCGGTACTGCGTGGCCGCCCCCAAAAAAGAGGAGCAGAAGAACGAGCGCTACAACCGCATCGCGCTGGAAGCCGCCAAACAGTGCGGCCGGGGCGTGCTGCCGGACGTGGCCCTGCCGCTGCCCAACTTTGGGGCCGTGTGCCGCACCTTTGACCAGTACGACCTGGTGCTGTTCTGCTACGAGTGCGGCGGCGCGCCGGTGCGCCAGCTGCTGGCCCAGACCCCGGCCCCGGAGGGCCGACGGCAGAAGATCGCCATTATCACCGGGGCCGAGGGCGGCTTTGCCGCCGAGGAGGCCGAAATGGCCGCCAAAGCCGGAGCCAGAACGGTTGGCCTTGGCCCCCGCATCCTGCGGTGCGAGACCGCCCCGCTGGCCGTGCTCGCCGCCGTGATGACCCTGACCGGCAATCTGGAATGATCTTTCTGTAAAAAGGATGCCCGCACAGCGCGCTGTGCGGGCATCCTTTGCTTTCATTCGAGTTCTGCGTCGTCCGGGTGGGCGTCGGCTTCCAGCAGGGTCTTTTTGGTACGCAGCAGGTTCTGCGGGCTCACCGAGAAGCTGCGCAGGCCCATTTGCAGGTACTGCACCGTGTTCACCGGGTTGCCCACGGCCAGGCCGCAGATGGTCACCGGCACGTTGCCGGCCTTTGCCGCCTCCATGACCATGGCGATGAGCTTTTTCATGGCCGGGCTGGCGGGGCGGTAATACCGCTCGGCGCTGGCCAGCTCCCGGTCGGCGGCGTGGGTGTACTGGGTCAGGTCGTTGGTGCCGATGACCAGAAAATCGCACCCGTGGGCCACGAATTCCTCCGCGGTCAGGCAGGCCGACGGCACGCTGAGCATGACGCCGAAGGGGGTCTTTTCGTTGAAGGGCACGCCTCGCTCCCGCAGGCTCTGGCGGCAGTGCTCCACGATGTGCATGGCGGCGTCCCAGTCCTCCACATCGGTCACCATGGGGAACATCACCCGCAGCGGGCCCCGGTGGGCGGCCCGCAGCAATGCGCAGATCTGGGTTTCAAACTGGCGGGGCTGGCGCAGGCTGTTGCGGATGCCCCGCAGCCCCAGCTTGGAGGACTGCACGCCCTGATAGGCGTCCGCCATGGTGCGGTCGGCGCCAAAATCGAAGGTGCGCACGGTCACAGGGCAGCCCTGTGCCGCTGCAAGGCAGGAAGAATAGAAGTAGAACTGCTCCTGCTCGTCCAGAATGCGGCCGGGCAGCATCATGTAGCTGCTGCGCAGCAGGCCCACGCCCCGGGCACCGGACTGCATGGCGGTGTCGATATCCTCCGGGCCAAAGCAGTTGGCCAGCAGCTCAAAGGCTGCGCCGTCCCGGGTGTAGCCGGGCTGGCGGCCCAGCACCCGCATTTCTTCGTTTTCACGCTGCAGCTCACAGATGCGGGCTTCTGCCTGCTGGCGGGCCACCGCATCCGGGTCCAGGATGCACTCGCCCTTGGTGGCATCCAGAATGACCGTGCGGCCGTCGCAGTCGTCCAGGAACTCCGGCCCCACCTGCACGATGCCGGGGATGTTCATGGCCCGCGCGATGATGGCGGCATGGCTCTGGCCGCTGCCCTCGGTGGTGACGACGCCCAGGATCATGCCGGAGGGCACGCTGAACAGGTCGGTGGGCATCAGGCGGTCGGCGGCCAGGATCACCGGGTGGTCCAGTGCCAGCCACATGCGGGGCCGGTTGCCCAGAATGTTGATCACCCGGCTGGTGGCGTCCAGAATGTCCACGCTGCGCAGCTGCATGTAGGGGTTGTCCTTCATGTTGGCCAGCTGGTCGGCGTAACGCTGGCCCACCTTGTCCATGGCGGCAGCGGCGCTGATGCCTGCCTTGATGCAGAACCGCACCTCGTTCATCATGCCTTCGTCGTCCAGCATCATGCTCTGGAACTGCAGGATGGCCTGCTCGGTGGAAGCGGCCCGCTCGGCCATGGAGTCCAGCTCGCTCTGGGCGGTGCGCACCGCATCTTCCAGCTGGCGCAGCTCCCGTTCCGGGTCAAAGGGCCCGGTGCTGAACGTTTCCACATGGCGTTCCAACCGGCTCACCTGCCCCAGCACAAGGCCCGGGGACGCAGAAACACCTTTACAGATCTTCATGTTCGGTCACCTCCGGCAGTTCCGGCGCGGTCAGGGCCTGCCAGACCAGCGCCTGCAAGAATGTATTGGGCAGCAGGGCTGCCAGCGCCGCCCGGCCCGCGTCCGCGCTGCCTGCAAACAACGGGGCAAAGCTGGCCATGCGCGCCGGGTCGCATTTGTCCAGAAACGCCTGCCCCAGCGTCCGGGTGGTGTAGTACACCGTGGGGTCTACCCCCACGTCCTCGGCCACGGTTTCCAGCGGGGCAAGCTCGGCGTCCTTCATCCGGGCCAGCAGCAGGGCCGCGTCTGCGGTAAGGGTTACGGGGTATTTCTCCCGCACGGCCTTCTGCACCGCGTCGAACCGTGCCCGGAACGCGGCAGCATCGGCGCTGCTGTCCGGGCCGTTGTCCACGGCATAGGCGCAGCCCCGCACCCGGCCAAAGGCCCGCAGGGTGTCGTAATAACCCAGCTCCACATTGCGGCGGGCGGTGTCGGGGTCAAAGTGCAGGATGTCGCCCAGCTCCCAGTAGCTGCGCACCATGGTGGTGGGCAGACCGGTGAGGTTGGGGCGGGTGATGCCCACCCCCTCCAGGTCCACGCACACCAGCTCGTCGGCACCCATCTTTTTGGCAAGGCCGGTGGGCATGTTGTCGCTGTAGCCGCCGTCCAGGAACTTGACCCCGTCGATCTCCCGCGCCCGCAGGGCAGGGAAGCAGGCCGCCGAGGCCATGAGGTAATCCTTCACGCGGCCCTGCGGGATCTCGTCCAGCGTCAGCTCCCGGGCTTTCAGGCCCCGCTGCTCCACCGTGACAAGGCCAAAGCGGATGTTGGCGCGGCGCAGCGCGTCCTCGTCCAGCACCCGTTCCACGATCTCTTCCAGCGGCGAGACGTCCATACCGCCGGCCTTCACCACGCTGCGCAGAAAGCTGTGCAGGGCCGACAGGTCGGCGTTTTCTTCGGGCAGCTCCATTACATCCTTGCTGCGGATGGTCAGCCACATATCCCGCGCCACCTCGTACAGGTCCAGCACGAACATGGCACCGTTCAGGCTGCCCACACTGGTGCCGGTGATGATCTGCGGGTGCCAGTCCAGCTCCATCAGAGCCTTCCACACGCCCACCTGATAGCTGCCGCGTGCTCCGCCGCCGGCCAGCACCAGCGCTTTGCACGGAGTGGTTTGGTTTTCCATACTGCCTGCCTCCCTGTCTGTCTTTGCTGAAATTATACCATATTTTCCGGAAAATTTCTCCCCGTTTTTTGGTTCCTCACGGCTTTTATACGGCTAAGATCCGTGGTATACTGGGCAGGAATCATCTTGAAGGAGGAACTTTGCCCCATGCGCTGCAAGCAATGGATCTTTGATATGGACGGCACCCTCACCGACAGCATGACCGTGGTGTGGCGGGGTGCCCCGCTGGCGCTGCTGCAGCGCTATGGCCGCACGCCCAAAGCAGACCTGAACGACGTGCTGCTGACCATGGGCATGGCCGACGGTGCCCGCTACCTCATCCGAGAATACGACCTGCCCCTGACCGAGGCGGAATATTACGACGTGATGCGGGACGTGATCGCCCAGCTGTACGAAACGGTGGACCTGAAGCCCGGTGTGCGCACCCTGCTGGCAAAGCTGCAGGCCGAGGGGGCCCGGCTGTGCCTGTGCTCCAACACCTGGTCCGACCAGTGCCGCACCGTGCTCACCCGGCTGGGCATCGCAGACTATTTTTCCTTCATCGTGGAGGCGCAGGGCGTGCTGCACAAGAGCCGCCCGGAGGTGTTCTTCGAGTGCATGCACCGGCTGGGCGGGGCCGACCCCGCCGCCTGCGCCGTGTGCGAGGACGCCATTTACGCCGCCGACACGGCCCACAAGGCCGGGTTCACCGTGCTGGGCGTGCAGGACGCCGCCAGTGCCGACGATGCCCCTGCCATGGCGCAGGTGTGCGACCAGTTCCTGCCGGACTGGACCGCACTGGACTGGACAAAGATCTGAGAAATTTTTCCGCAAAAAACACGCCGGTGTTCCCGCTGTGGGAGCACCGGCGTGCTGTTATTTCAGGCTGTATTTCTGCTGCTGCACCCATTGCTGGAAGGCGTCCCGCACGGCACCCTCCCGCCCGCGGGGGATGGAGATGCGGGCCCCGCTGCGCATGCGCAGCTCCCCGGCAGAAAGCAGGTCCGCCTCGGCCAGATTGACCACATAGGAGCGGTGGGGCTGCAAAAAGCGCCCATCCGCCAGCAGAGGCTGTGCCACTGCAGAAAACGGCACCCGCAGCGACAGGGTGGGCACGTCCTCCCCGCTGGTGAGGTGGAAGTGCACGATGTGGTGGGTGCACTCCAGATATTCGATGCCCGCATAGGGCAGCGCCCGCAGGCCCTCGGCGGTGTTCACCGTGACGGACGGGCCGTATTCCGGCTCGGTAGCGCGGGCCAGCAGGGCCGAAAGCTCCCGCTGGCGCACCGGCAGCAGCAAATATTGCAGCGCATCCACCTTGTAGGCGCTGTAAGCGTGGGCCGTGGTGCGGGCCACAAAGGCCAGCGGGGCCCGGCGGCCCCGGCGGCGCAGCTCCCCGGCAGCCGCCAGCCCCACCGGCGCAGCCGAGCCGGAAAGCTCCAGCAGGTACAGGTCGTACCGCACGCCCTCCCCGTCCTTCCGCAGCAGGGCGTCGGTGTCCGGCAGGTGTTCCACGATGCAGGCGTCCGCTCGCCGGGCAAAAAATTCCATGCACTGGCGTTCCAGCCCGCTGCGCAGGCCCGCGTCCGGGCTGCACACCGCAATGTGAAAGATCACAGGATCCCTCCTCTTCAAACCCGCCCTTGCATTTTGCGCGGTGCGGGGGTATAGTAATCAAAAAACAACAAAGGAGACGCCGCCATGTCAAAGCCCCTTGTCAGCATCATTCTGCCCGTGTACAACGCCCAGAACCACATCGCCCGCTGTCTGGAGAGCATCTGCGCCCAGAGCTGGCAGAACATCGAGGTCATCGTGCTGAACGATGGCTCCAAGGATCAGAGCCTGCCCGTGTGCGAAGCGTTCCGCGCAAAGGACGAGCGCATCGTGCTGGTGGACAAGGCCAACTCCGGCGTGTCCGACACCCGCAACCTGGGCTTGAAGCTGGCCAGCGGCAAGTATGTGCAGTTCGTGGACAGCGACGACTATATCGACCCGGACTTCACCGAGCATCTGGTCACCGCTGCCGAACAGAACAACGCCGACCTGGTCATCGCACCTTACAAGATGGTGATCCCCGCCGGGGCCACCAAGCCCGAACAGGTGCTGGACAAGCTCCAGGACGAGCTGGGGGTCATGACCGTGGCCCGGCCCCCGGAGGTACGGGAGTACGGCTTTCTGCCTGCCGGGGTCTACACCCAGGACGAGTTTGCCCGGCATCTGATGGACAAGCCTGCCTCTTATTTTTACGGGGTGCTGTGGAACAAGCTGTACCGCCGGGACCTGCTGGTGGACCACCAGATCCAGTTTACCAGTGAGGTGCGGTGGGCCGAGGACCTGGTGTTCAATATGCAGTACCTGGAGTACGCCAACGTGCTGGTGTCCATCCCGGAGGCAGGGTACTACTATGTCCAGAACCCCCAGAGTATCTGCCACACCCAGATCAACGCCGCCTCTCTGGTGCAGAACAAGATCCAGGTGTTCCACTACTACACCGAGCTGTACACCCGGCTTGGCATCTACGAGGAGGTGCGCCCGCAGCTGTACAAGTTCCTGGTGGACATTGCGGAGAGCACTTACCCTTCCGGCCCCTTCAAGGAGGTCATCGACGAGGCCAAGGCCTACTGGAAGGACGCCCGCGAGGATGTGCAGACCCGCACCGCCGAAGCGCGCGAGCGCTGGAACGGCATGCGGGAGGAGCTGCGGGAAACGGCGCAGGAACGCAGTGCCGAGTGGAAGGCCCGGCACGACAGCGACCCCAAAGAATAAGCAAAAGCAACAAACGGGAAGCCGCAGGAGCTTGCACGCTCCGGCACGGCTTCCCGCTTTTTTATGCGATGTTCAGCGGCCGGGTGCTCAGCAGCCGATGGCGGCGCACTTCTTGGCCAGCCACTCGCGCTCCTCGTCGTTCAGGCGGGGTGCCAGCTTCTCGAACCCCTGACGGTGGTAGTTGTTCAGCCAGTCCAGCTCGTCCTTGGTCAGCACACCGGGCACGATGGGAGAAGTGGCGATGGGCACGAACATGATCGGCTCAAAGCCCAGGAAGGTGCCGTACTGGTTGTCGGCCTTGTGCACGCACACCAGCTCGTTCTCGATGCGGATGCCCACCAGATCGGTCTCGTACACGCCGGGCTCGTCGGTCACGATCATGCCCGGGCGCATCAGGGTGGTGTTGCGGCCGTTCAGGGCGTGGGGGCCTTCGTGGACGTTGCCCACAAAGCTGACGCTGTGGCCGGTGCCGCAGCGGTAGTTGATCAGGTGCTGCCACAGCGGTTCACGGGCGATGGTGTCGATCATATGGCAGTCGCAGTAGTCCAGCCAGACCGCCTTGGCGATGTCGATGTGGCACTGCAGGGTCCAGGTGTAGAACTTGCGCTCGTCCTCGGTCAGCTCACCCAGCGGGTAGGTGCGGGTGATGTCGGTGGTGCCGTCCATGTAAGTGGCACCGCTGTCCACCAGCAAAAAGCCCTTGCGCTGGAGCTTTGCGTGGTCCTCCGGGGTGGCGTGGTAGTGCATCATGGCTGCGTTGCCGCCGTAGGCCGCAATGGTGCCAAAGCTCTCCACAATAAACTTATCGGTGGCAGAGCGGTACTTGTGGAGGATCTCATCCACCGTCAGCTCGGTCAGCTCTTCGCCGGCTTCCAGACGCTTTTCCAGCTCGATCTGGAACCGCACCATAGCCACAGCGTCGCGCAGGTGGGCTTCCTTGTCGTGGGTCAGCTCCACCTCGTTCTTCACGCCCTTCATGGGCAGCAGCGGGTCGGCCAGGTCCTTCACGGTGAGGGCGGGGTTGTTCTCCAGCACCTGATACACGGCATAGTTCACGGTGGCGCTCTCTGCCAGCACGGTCTGGGGCTCGGTCTCAGCGGCCATGAAGTCCAGCACACTGTCGTACTCGGCCAGGGTCACACCGTTGGCTTCCAGTTCCGCCTTTGCCTCCGGGGTCACGCGGGCGGTGTGGATGAACAGCACGGCGCGGTCCGGGGTGACATAGCAGTAGGCCATGGCGTAGGGGGTGCACTCGATGTCCATGGCGCGCAGGTTCAGCAGCCAGGCAAGGTTGTCCAGCTTGCCCACCAGCTGGGCGGTGCAGCCCAACTCAGCCAGCTTTGCACGCAGCTGGCCCAGCTTTTCGGCCGGGGAGAAGCCTGCGTATTCCTTGGGCAGGATCCAGGCCGGGGTAGCGGGCAGAGCCGGGCGGCCCTCGGTCCACAGCTCATCCTCCAGGAACAGGGTCTTGATGGCGGCGTTCTTGGTTTCCAGCGCCTTCTTCACGCTGTTCACCAGCGCGCAGCTGGCGGTCAGACCGCACAGGCCCAGCTTACCGCCCTCAGGCACCACCTTGGCGCAGTATTCCTCCACGGTGGGCACGCCCGGCTCACCCATCTTCATCAGCTGGATCTCGGTGCCTGCGATCTCCTTCTCGGCCTGCACAAAGTAACGGCCGTCGGCCCAGACAGCACTCTCGGTCATGGTGACCACAAAGTTGGAGTTTTCACCATGGAAGCCGGAGAAGTAGGTCAGGGAGGTGTAGTGGTCGGGCAGGTACTCGCTGGAGTGGGGGTCGCCCACCGGGATCAGGTACACGTCCACACCGTTTGCCTGCATGGCGGCACGCAGAGCGGCCAGCCGTTCGGGAACTGTATTCATGCTCATAGAAAAGCCTTCTTTCTCATATTTGCCGGAAGAACGTCCGGCGGCGGTGGTTTGCTACTGCATATTGTAGCATTCCGGCGCAAAGAATGCAATGCGGGAGTGTCGGCTGTTCCGGACGCAAACACGCAGCGGCCCGCAAAGACCGCTGCGCGTTTTTTCTTCACACGGTTGCCGTGCTGTCAACAGCCGCCGCAGCGTCGCCTGCATCCTGCGGGGGCTGACCGCCTGCCGGTCGTTGACCGTCCGTTGGCGGGGTCTTGCCGTCCGGGGGCGTCCGTCCCTCTGCCGGAGCCTGCCCCTTGCCGAATCGCTGCCCGCCGGGGCCGCCGGTTCCCCTTATTTGTCGTCCAGAACGCGAAAACGCAACCAAATTGCAAAAAATGTTACAATTTTTTCTTGAAAAAGGCCGTTTTCCCATTGACAGGCTTGCTATAATAGAGATGTAAGATTTTACGGGCCAGCGCTCTGCGGCTCTGTCTGCTAACAAAGAAAGAGGCATTCAAACTATGACCAAAATTGATATTTTTTCCGGCTTCCTGGGCGCCGGCAAGACCACTCTGATCAAAAAACTCATCAAGGAGGCCTTTGCCGGCCAGCAGGTCGTTCTGATCGAGAACGAGTTCGGTGAGATCGGCATCGACGGCGGCTTCCTGAAGGAGTCCGGCATCCAGATCAATGAGCTGAACGCCGGCTGCATCTGCTGCTCTCTGGTGGGTGATTTCCGCACCGCCCTGCAGCAGGTGGTGGAGCAGTACCACCCCGACCGCATCGTCATCGAGCCCTCCGGCGTGGGCAAGCTCTCCGATGTGACCCGCGCTGTGGAAGGCGTGGCTGAGCATCTGGATGTGCAGCTGAACAGCTTTGTCACCGTGGCCGATGTGAACAAGGTCAAGATGTATATGAAGAACTTCGGTGAGTTCTACGACGACCAGATCAGCCATGCAAGCTGCATCCTGCTCAGCCGCACCCAGACCGCCAGCGAGGAGAAGATCGCCGCCGCCGTGGCCATGCTGCGCGAGAAGAACCCCACCGCCACCATCGTGACCACCGCATGGGACGAGCTGACCGGTGAGCAGATCCTGAAAGCCATGTCCACCAAGGACGACTTCAAGGCAGAGCTGATCGCCATGGCCGCCAAGGCAAACGAGAAGCACGCCGAGGAGGACGAGGAAGAAGAGCACCACCATCATCACCATCACGACGACGAGAACGGCGTGTGCAGCTGCGGCCATCACCACCACGATGATGACGATGACGATGATGAGGACGAGCACGAGCATCACCATGATCACGATGAGGATCATGACCACGAGGAGCATTGCTGCTGCGGCCACCACCATCACGATGACGACGATGATGAGGACGAGCACGAGCATCATCATGAGCACGGCGACCACTGCTGCTGCGGCCATCACCACCATCATCATGACCACGACGCCGATGAGGTGTTCACCAGCTGGGGCGTCGAGACGGCCCGCAAGTTCACCAAGGCCGAAGTGGAGCACGCCCTCACCGAGCTGGACACCGGCAATTACGGCATGATCCTGCGCAGCAAGGGCATCGTGGACGGCGGTGCCGACGGCTGGCTGGAGTTCGACTATGTGCCCGGCGAGTGGGAAGTGCGTGCCCGCGGCGCCGACGTGGGCGGCAAACTGGTGGTCATCGGCTCCAAGCTGAACGAGAAGGCCATTGCAGAGCTGTTCGGCTGCTGAGATGTAAAAGAAGGAGAAACCATCCATTATGGCAAAAGAAATTCCGGTCTACCTGTTTGTGGGCTTTCTGGAAAGCGGCAAGACCAAATTCATTCAGGAGACCTTTGAGGACCCCAACTTCGACTCCGGCGACAAGACCCTGCTGCTGATCTGCGAAGAGGGCGAAGAAGAGTACAACCCCAAGAAGTTCGCCTTCCCCGGTGTGACCGTCAAGGTGATCGAGGACAAGGCTGAGATGAACCCGCAGAACCTGGCCAAGCTGGAAAAGGAATCCGGCGCAGGCCGCGTGGTCATCGAGTACAACGGCATGTGGCTGCTGCAAGAGCTGGCCGATGCCCTGCCGGAAAACTGGCTGGTGTACCAGTGCATCGCCACCGCCGACGGCACCACCGCCCTGACCTATGCCCGCGACAACTCCATGCGCAGCCTGCTGCTGGACAAGATCGCCCGCAGTGAGCTGATCGTGTTCAACCGCGCCGAAGCCGTGAACAACGACGAGGCCCGGCAGGAGCTGCACAGGCTGGTGCGTCAGGCTTCCCGCAAGTGCGACATCGCCTACGAGTTCAAGGACGGCAGCGTGGCCTATGACGACATCCCCGACCCGCTGCCCTTCGACGTGAACGCCCCGGTCATCGACATCCATGACGACGATTTCGGCATCTGGTACATGGACTGCCAGGACGAGCCCCAGAAGTACACCGGCAAGACGGTCAAATTCCTGGCACAGGTGTGCCAGACCAACCGCGCCGGCAAGAACAGCTTCGTGCCCGGCCGCTTTGCCATGACCTGCTGCGTGCAGGATATCCAGTTCGTGGGCTTCCCCTGCAGCTACGACGGCTACAAGGCTCTGGAGCAGCGCAGCTGGGTGCGGGTGACCGCCAAGGTGGGCTACAAGTTCCACAACATCTACCGCGGCAAGGGCCCGGTGCTGACCGCCATTTCGGTGGAGCCTGCCGAAAAGCCGCTGAATGAAGTCGTAACGTTCTCTTAACGTTCTGATCGATCTGTAAACAGGAGGTTCTGGCATGAAAACACTGTTCCGCATTCTGGGCACGGCCGCTGCCGTGGCCGTCACCGGTGCCGCCATCGTGGCACTGGACAAGATCCTGAACCAAAAAGACCCGCTCCATGTGGAGGAGGTCGAGTTCCCCGAAGAAGCCGAGCAGGACGCCGCCGAGGCCGAAAAGACCGCCGAGGCCTACGCCGAAGCAGAGGCCAAAGCAGCGGACGATGCCGCAGAGCAGCCCGCCGCCCCGGCCGAAGCCGCCGCCCCGGAAGCTCCTGCCGAGCCCGCCCCTGCACAGGAGCCGGCCACGCTGGAGGACACCAGCGAGGAAAAGCCGGTGTATGACCCCAAGGCCCCGAACCCCAACCCCGTGGAGGCCGGCCCCGCCGTCGCCCCCAAGGACGAGAACGGCAAGTTCGACGCCACCAAGATCGCTGACGCCAGCGATTTCGGCGACTGGGAAGAGCAGGGCTGCAAGGGCTGATCTCCCGTAACAGCAAAGAGGACGATGCATAACGCATCGTCCTCTTTTTTCATTCGCCTCTTGCCAGCTGCTGCAGCTTTGGCTTGTCCAGCACCTGCACGCCGCCGCGGTACAGCCGCACCCAGCCCTCCTGCGCGAAGTATTTGAGCATCCGGCTCACCACCTCGCGGGCAGAACCCATGTACTTTGCCATCTGGTCGTGGGTCATGCGCACCTCGTCGCCACCGGTCTTGGCCAGCTCGTCGGTGAGAAAGATGGCCAGCCGCCGGTCGGCGCTCATGAACAGGATCTGCTGCATCGTCCACATGGTGTCGGAAAAGCGCTCTGCCGTGAGCTGGTAGGCGTAGCAGCGCACATAGACATTCTGCTGCATCAGACGGCGGAAGATGCCCGCGCTGATGCACAGTGCCTCGGTGTCCTCCTCAGCGTCGATGTACAGGTCCACATTCACCGAGTCCATCACGCAGGACGCCGACAGGATGCACACCTCCCCGCCGAACAGGCGGTAGAGGGTCACGTCCCGGCCGTCCTCCGACAGCAGATAGGCCCGCAGCTGGCCGGTGCGCAGCAGCAGGATGCCCACACAGCTTTCCAGTGGGCTGTGCACCCGGGCCCCTTTGCGGTAGTGCACCGGGCGGGTGTAGCGGCAGAGCATCTCCTGTTCGTCGGCGGTCAGCTGCGCCCAGAAGGGGAACGCGCAGGCCAGACAATTGCGGTTTTCCGGGGTCTTTTGCATGGCACTCATCCTTTCCGCAGGGCCTTGGCGGCCTCCGTGCCGGCCTGTGCCCCCTCGTATACAGCCTTTGCCACCTGCAGCAGGCCGCCGGTGCAGTCCCCGGCAGCGTACAGGCCGGGCACGGTGGTCTGCATCTTCTCATCCACCACGATGCGGCTGCCCTCCACGGCGGCCCCGATCTTGCGGGCCAGCGCAGTGCTGCCCGCCACGCCCAGCGCCACGAACACACCGGACAGGGCAACCTCCTGCCCGTCGGACAGCTGCACCCCGGTGACCACCTGTTCGCCCAGAACAGCCTCCACCTTCTGCGGGTATACGGTCACCTCCGGCGGGAATTCTGCGGTCAGCGGCATGCCGTTGGTCAGCAGGCTGACGCTTTTCACCACCGGCAGCAGGGCCTGCACCTCGTGCAGGGCATAGGCTCCGCTGCCCAGCACGGCCACATCCTTGCCGCGGTAGAAAAAGGCGTCGCAGACGGCACACCAGCTCACGCCGTGGCCCTCCAGCCCGGCAAGGCCCGGAATGCGCGGCACCGCACGGGAGGCCCCCGTGGCCAGGATCACCGCGTCCGCCGGGTAATCTTTCCCTATGGTTTCTACCGTAAGTTTATCCGTATAGGTCAGCCCTACGGCTTCGGCGGTCACAAACCGCACCCCCAGGCGTTTGGCATTCTCGATGCTGCGGCGCTCCAGCTCCGCACCGGAAACCGGCTGAGCAAGGCCGTAGTAGTTTTCGATCTTCTCGGCCCGGTCCAGCGCACCGGGGCCTTTGGTCAGCACGGTGGTGTCCACCCCCGCGCGGACCGCGTACAGTGCGGCAGACACGCCCGCCGGGCCGGAACCTACGATCACAATGTTGGACATGGTTGGTCCTCCTTTTCAGAGTCACGATTTAAAATGGCCTCCGCTTCGCTCTGGCCATGATCAGAGGAAACATGATTTTTAATTTGGGGATGGGGTCGTAGCGGGCAGCTTCACCACATCCACTGCATCGGAAACTTTTCTTATAGTATACACCTTTTTCCGCAAAACTTCTGTGACCGGGTCGCAAAAAGCAGCCTTTTGCCGCTGCGGGGCACTTTTCAGCCGGAAAAGAGTGTGTTATACTGGGTTTGTTTCTCTGATTTTCTGCCATGGAGGCTTTTTATGACCAAACAGCGCATTCTTTTCATTACCACCGGCGGCACCATTGCCAGCGTACATACTCCGCAGGGCCTCCGGCCCGTGCTCAGCAGCGACGAGCTGCTGGCCCATCTTCCGGAGCTCAACGACCTGTGCATCCCGGAAACGCTGGCCCTGTGCAGCATCGACAGCACCGACCTCGGCCAGGAACACTGGCTGATGATGGCCCGCGCCATTCAGGAGAACTACGCCCTGTACGATGGTTTCATCATCTGCCACGGCACCGATACGCTGGCCTATTCCGCAGCGGCACTTTCTTACCTCATCCAGAACGCGGACAAGCCCATCATCCTCACCGGTGCCCAGCAGCCCATCTCCAACGAGATCACCGACGCAAAAAAAAACCTGCGCGACAGCGTGATCTGTGCACTGGACCCGGGCAGCCGGGGCGTGATGGTGGTGTTTGGCGGGCACGTCATTGCCGGCACCCGTGCCAAAAAGAACAAGACCATCAGCTACGACGCCTTTGCCTCGGTCAACTTCCCGGAGCTGGCACTGGTGCAGGGCGACCGTCTGGTGCGCTATGTGCCTTCGCCCTGGCCCACCGGCCCGGTGGAGTTCGGCCGCGCCATGAACCCCCGGGTGTTCCTGCTCAAGCTCATCCCCGGCATGGACCCCGGCATGATCCCGGAGATCTTCCGCCTGTACGACTGCGTCATCGTGGAGAGCTTCGGCGTGGGCGGCATCCCGCAGCGGCTCATGGACGCCTTTGCCGAGGGGCTGGGCCACTACGAGCAGACCCACAAGGTGCTCATCCTGACCACGCAGGTGACCTATGAGGGCAGCGACGTGGGCGTGTACGAGGTGGGCAAGCGGGTGAAGAACCGATTCCGCTTCCTGGAAGCCCATGACATGACCATCGAAGCCGTGGTCACCAAGAGCATGTGGCTGCTGGCCCAGAACTGCGACAGCTTCGACCAGCTGCAGCAGCGGTTCTACCGTCAGGTGAACTTCGATACCTTCTATCACTGAGCAAAAAGCTCCTCCGCCCATGGCACAGTGCCATGACGGGGGAGCTTTTTCCGATCAGAATACCAGCTGCACCAGCAGCACATAGCACAGGGTGCCGCCCGCCACGCTGAGCAGCGTCTCGTGCTTCCATTTGTGCAGGGCAACGGTCACCAGCAGCGCAATGGCCTCCGGCGCACCGCGGCTGCCCGCAAAGGGAGTCACGCTCTTGAGGCAGTAAACGATCAGCATGCCAAAGATGGCGGCGGGCAGCACCCGCCCCAGATACCGCACCACCTCCGGCGGCTGCTGGTCCTTGGACGAGAACACCACAAAGGGCAAAAAACGGGTCAGCATCGTGGCGGCCGTGCACACCGCGATGGTGATGCTCATCTGAATGGCCGTCATACGCCGGTCTCCTCCTTCCGTTTGTCCGCTTCGGTGCCTTCGGCTTTCTCAATGGGCTTGCGCAGGGCCAGCAGCAGCACCAGAATGCAGGCCATGGCAGGCAGCAGGAAGCTGCCGGAACCGAACACTGCCAGACACACCAGCGGGGCCGCAATGCCGATGAGGGCACTGTAATGCTGCTTGTCCTTTTCCCACTGGTTCAGGAAGATGACCGTGAACATGGCCGTCATCACAAAATCCACGCCTTCGGTGCTGAAGGGCAGGACAGAGCCCACCGCAGCCCCCAGCCCCGCGCTGGCCACCCAGTAGAACTGATCCAGCAGGGTAATGAAGAACATGAACCAGCCCTTGTCCACCCCTTCCGGAGGCTCCGCCGAACAGGTGATGGAAAAGGTCTCGTCGCTCATGGCAAAGATCATGTAGAAGCTGCGCAGACCGTAGCCCTTGTAGCGCTCCAGCATGGCCAGGCCGTAGAACAGATGCCGCGCCTGGATCATGAGCGCCATCAGAAAGGCCGACAGCGGCGAGAATGCCCCCAGCAGAAGGCTGGCCAGTACGAATTCCAGCGAGCCGCCGTACACCACCGTGCCCATGAGCATGGGCATCCACACCGGCAGCCCCAGCGACTGTACATAGATGCCGTAGCCCAGGCCCAGCACAAAATAACCCGCCAGCACCGGCAGGGTCTGGGGTGCGGCGGCACGCAGCGCCCGCAGAACGGGGCTTTGCGGCCGCACCAGAAGTTGTTCGTTTGTCTGCTGCATTTGTTGTTCCCTCAGGGCAGCCGGCATTCCCGGCCGCTTTGCTTTCTTAAACCTATTTCTCTGATATGATTTTATGAATTATGTATGTATTATAACAGGTTCTGCCGCTTTTGCAACCGGCAGAACGCAAACGCCCCGGCATGCGGGCCCTGTTCGGCTCCATGGCACTGGGCCTGTTTGCCAGCTCTTCCAGCGGCAGCAAGGTGGTGGACAAGGAGACCGACCTTTAATTCTCCTGAAAACAGCAAGACCCGGAACCCTCCGCTGGGAAGGTTCCGGGTATTTTTTGCCTGTTATGTTACGATTCGGCTTTCTCGTCCTGATGCCGGGGCATATCCAGCTCCGGCATCAGCTCATCGCTGATGATGGTGAGCATCTGCTCCAGCTTGTCCACGTCCTCTTCCGGGAAGCGCTGACGCACCCGCCGGACCACCGTACTCAGGTAGGAGTAGCTGATGTTGTAGTAGTCGATATACTTCTGGGTGGGGCGCAGGTGGTACTCGCGCCGGTCCACCGTGGACTGGATCTTTTCCACATAGCCCTTTTTGACCAGACTGCCGATCTTATAGGCCGCATTGGGGGTGGAGATCTGCATCATGCGGGAGAACTCCGCAATGGTGGGTTCGCCCATGGCCATGATGCCCTCCATGCAGAAGGACTCCACCGTGGTCAGGGTCGCTTCCCGCGTGGCAAAACGCTGGAATACGTTCTGATAAAAGTGCAGCTTGAATTTGGTGTATACATCCTGAAAAGCCTGTTCCAGCATGGATCGCGCCTCCGCTCGTTCGTTTTCTTTCAGTTTATCACAAGTTGCCCGCGACGGCAAAGCCCAATCATGCTTTTGCCTTTTTGATCGTGCGGGCGCGGATGATGCTGAGCACCACCAGCTCTACGACGATGGCCACGGCCAGCAGCACCAGCGAGGTGAACAGGCTGGCCCGGCTGCCCAGTACCGCCTGTGCCAGGCCGGTGATCATATAACACACCGCCGCGCAGGACGCCGCCGTGATGGCATAGGGCAGCTGGGTGGACACATGGTTCACATGGCTGCAGTGGGCACCCGCCGAGGCCATGATGGTGGTGTCGGAGATGGGGGAGCAGTGGTCGCCGCACACGGCGCCGGACAGGCAGGCCGCGATGGAGATGACCAGCATTTCGCCTTCCGGGAATGCGTGGCACACGATGGGAATCAGAATGGAGAAGGTTCCCCAGCTCGTGCCGGTGGCAAAGGCCAGGAACACCGCCACCAGGAAGATGATCACCGGCAGCAGATACTGCAGCGCCGCAGCGGAGCCGCCCAGCAGATTGGCCACATAATACTTGGCACCCAGCAGGCCGGTCATGCCGGACAGGGTCCAGGCCAGCGTGAGGATGAGCATGGGGCTGACCATGGCCTTGAAGCCTTCCGGGATGCAGGCCGCAAAGTCCTGGAAGGTCATGACGCTACGCACCCGGTAAAAGACGAAGGTGAACAGCAGCGCAATGCTGCTGCCCATCACAAGGCCGGCAGAGGCGTTGCAGTCCGCAAAGGCGGTGACAAAGTCCACCCCGTCAAAGAAGCCGCCGGTGTAGATCATGCCGAAGATGCAGGCCGCGATCAGCACCAGCACCGGTGCGATCAGGTCCACAACATGGCCCTTCGTCTCGGTGCCGTCGTCCACGTCGTCGCCGTAGGGGCGGTCCTCGGTGGTGAACAGGTCGCCGTTTTTCGCGTTGTCCTCATTGAGCTTCATGGAGCCGAAGTCCGTGCCGGTGAAGATGAGGAACAGGCTCATGACGACGGTAAGCAGGGCATAGTAGTTGTAGGGGATGGTGCGCAGGAACATGGTGAAGCCGTTGATGCCAGATCCATCCGGCACGCTGGAGGTGACCGCCGCCGCCCAGCTGGACACCGGCGCAATGATGCAGATGGGGGCCGCCGTGGCGTCGATGAGGTAGGCCAGCTTGGCGCGGGACACCTTCTGCCGGTCGGTGACCGGGCGCATGACCGAACCCACGGTCAGGCAGTTGAAATAGTCGTCCACAAAGATCATCACACCCAGCAGCAGGGTGGCGAACTGTGCGCCCGCCCGGGAGTGGATGTGCTTCGATGCCCAGCGGCCAAAGGCGGCCGAGCCGCCGGCCTTGTTCATCAGGGCCACCAGGATGCCCAGCATGACCAGGAACACCAGGATGCCCACATTGCTGCTGTCGGACAGTTTGGCGATCATGCCGCCCTCTTCGTGGAAGAAGAGGGTATTCAGGGCCAGTTCCAGGTTTCCGTTGGCATACAGCAGCGCGCCCGAGGCGATGCCCACCAGCAGGGAGGTGTACACCTCCTTGGTGTTCAGGGCCAGCACAATGGCAATGACCGGCGGCAGCAGCGAGAAGAAGGTGCTGTACACCGCACAGGTGTAGGTAGACGGGTCGGCGATCTTGCCGGGAGTGGCTGCCGTGCACCACAGCAGCAGGGCAAACACGAACAGTGCCGCCGCCCAGGACAGATTCTTGTTTTTCATAATGATTCCTTTTCGTTTCAGGCGATTCGTTCCGGCAGCGTATCAGGCCCCGTGCTGCGGGGCAGACTATCCCCACGGAATGCAAAAGGGGAGTGGGGCCGTGCCGGATTACAAAGCGATGTATTTTGAGCTGTTCCGCGCCAGCGTGCAGGCCGTACAGCTGCTGCAGGACGCACAGGCCCACGCCGAACAGCAGCTGCTGGCCGAGGACCCGCCGCCGCTGCGGCTGGAGCCGGAAGAACTCCCTCCGTCAAAGAGGGAGCCTTAGCCTTCCCCCTTGGGGGAAGCCTTTTTCAGTTCTTCTTTGCCTCCGCCTTGGCCGCAAACTTGTCGTTGTGGATCACAAAGCGCTCGTGGGTGCCGCCGCCCACCGGGCCTTTTTCGTCGTGCAGGCTCACTTTGAAGGTGAGCTTGCGGCCTTCCACAGCCACCAGCTCGCTCTCGCAGGTCACAGTCATGCCCACGGGGGTGGGAGCGGTGTGCTCCAGCTCCAGCTTCGTGCCCACGGTGCCGTCGCCCTCGGCCAGAGCCGGGGCCACGCTCATCCAACAGGTCTTTTCGGCCAGGGCCACCAGGGCCGGGGTGGCAAACACGTCCAGCGTGCCGCTGCCCATGGTTTTTGCGGTGTTTTCAGCAGTGACGGGCACGCTCTGCTCGCCGCGGATACCGGTTTCCAGTGTCATAAAAATTCCCTCCTGTGCGTCTGTACGCAGATCTCGATTCTATACGTTTTATAAGATACCACAGCTTGGCAAAGAATGCACCCACTTTGGCGCATTTTGTAAAAAATACCTTTTCTGTTTCCTGCCCGCTGTGCTATGATAGGGTCAAAAAGGGAGGGGACGTTCCATGTCTGACTTCTGGAAATCCTATGACATCACCGCCGCCGAATACGGTGCGGGCTATGAGTGCTACCCGCTGTTCGGCACTGTCCATCTCATAGAGCTGGCGCTGTCGGCTTTGTTCCTTCTGGGCATGGTGTGGTGGTACCGCCGCAGCACGCCGCGCACCCGGCGGCGCATCCTGGTGGGGGTCACGGCGGCCCTGCTGGCCGACGAGGCCGCCCTGCTGCTGGGCATGGCCTGCACCGGCCAGTGGAACTGGAGCTATCTGCCGCTGCACCTGTGCAGCATCAACGTGTTCGTCTGCCTGTACAACACCCTCACCGACCGCAGCTGGTGCAAGGAGGAGCTGTACGCCCTGTGCATCCCCGGCGCGGCACTGGCTCTGCTGTGCCCCAGCTGGCGGGATGTGCCCGGGTGGTTCACCCTCATCAACCTGCACTCGGTCAGCATCCACGCCCTGCTGGTGCTCTACCCTGTGCTGCTGGTGGCGGGCGGATACCGCCCCAGCGTGCGCCGGGTGCCGCAGGTGCTGGCCTTTTTGTTCGGCTCGGCCCTGCCCATCTATTTTCTTAACAAACCCCTGCACACCAACTTTTACTTTTTGAATAACCCCTATGGCAATATCATCACCAGCACCTTCACCGCGTGGTTTGGCGAAAAATTCTACATCCTGGGCTCTCTGCCCGCCATCGCGCTGGCCCTTGTGCTGATGTATGCCCCCTGGGCAGCAGCCGGGAAGAAGCGTTGAGCCGCTCCGCCACCCGTCCGCTCCCGGTCCGCTTTCCAGCGGGCCGGGTTTTCTTTTTCAATTTGCATCTTTTTGGCGTTTTGCGGTGTTTTTTCATCAATGCAGCGGGAATGTCAAAATTCTTCTGCAAAGGGCTTGACAGGCAGGCATGTGCGTGATATCATGAACACATGAACAGACGTTCATGTGATTTCATCCCGAAAGGAGATGCTTCCATGGCACAGCAGAACGAACCCCTCGTGCAGCCGGAAGAGCTGGACATGCCGGATGACGAAGTGCTGTACGAGCTGGCCGACCTGTTCCGGGTGTTCGGCGACTCCACCCGCATCAAGATCCTGTACGCCCTGCACGACAATGAGCTGTGCGTGCAGGACATTGCCAACGCCGTGCAGCTGAGCCAGTCGGCCGTGAGCCACCAGCTGCGGGTGCTCAAGGATTCCAAGCTGGTACGCTTCCGGCGGGAGGGCAAGACCGTGTACTACGCACTGGACGACGACCATGTGCGCAGCATCCTCTCTCTGGGGATGGACCATATCGAAGAATGATTTTCCGGGCCGCGGCCCGCACAAAAACAGAAAGGCTGGTATCTACGATGAAAAAGACCTACAAGATCGAAGTGGACTGCGCAAACTGCGCCCAGAAGATGGAGGACGCTGCCAACACCGTTGCCGGTGTGGAAAAGGCGACTGTCAGTTTCATGACCCAGAAGATGAAGGTGGAGTTTGCCGAGGGTGCCGACCCCCACGCCACCATGGAGAATGTGCTGTCCGCCTGCAAGAAGGTGGAGGACGACTGCGAGATCTTTGACATCTGACCTCTTCCGGTCCGGTTCCCGGCATCGCTGCCGGGCGGCAGCTCTCCCCCTGTGGGAGAGCTTTTCTTTCCTCTGCCGCCGGGCAGCGGAAAACTCCTCTTTTTCGTGGAAAAAACGGGCAGTTTTCAACACTTTCCACGCACTTTTCAACACCCTTCGCGGAAAACTCCAAAAAGAAACGTGGAAAAGCAAGTTTTCTGCGGGAAAACCCCGTGGAAAACACGGGGGAAAGGGTGGAAAATCCATTTTTGTGGGGAAAACTTGTTAAATTCCACTGCGTTTTCCCGTTTTTTCTCAGAACCGCCGCAATCCGACAAAAGGAGCGTTTTGTATGACCAAAAAGCAAAAAAAGAGCCTGCAGCAGATCCTGATCGCGCTGGCCCTTGTGATCCTGCTCAAGCTGCTGCTCAGTGTGCTGCCGGCACTTCCCACCCCGGTGGAGCTGCTGCTCTACCTCATCCCGTACCTTGTGGTGGGCAAGGACGTGCTGCGCAAGGCCATCAAGGGCGTCAAGAACCGCCAGCCCTTTGACGAGTGCTTCCTGATGGCGGTGGCTACCGTAGGTGCCTTTGCCCTGGGCGACTATGTGGAAGGCTGCGCCGTTATCCTCTTTTACCAGATCGGCGAGCTGTTCCAGAGCGTGGCCGTGGGCAAGAGCCGCCAGAGCATTTCCAGCCTGATGGACATCCGCCCGGACTACGCCAACGTGGAGGACGAGGACGGCAAGCTGGAGCAGGTGGACCCCGATGACGTGGAGGTCGGCACCGTGATCGTGGTGCAGCCCGGCGAGCGGGTGCCCATTGACGGTGTGATCGTAGAGGGCACCTCCGCCCTGAACACCGCCGCCCTGACCGGTGAGAGCCTGCCCCGCGACGTCCAGACCGGAGACGAGGTCATCAGCGGCTGCGTGAACATGACCGGCCTGCTGAGAGTCAGGACTACCAAGGAATTCGGCGAGTCCACCGTCTCGAAAATTCTCGATCTGGTGGAAAATTCCAGCATGAAGAAGGCCCGTGCCGAAAACTTCATCACCCGCTTTGCCCGGGTATACACCCCGGCTGTCTGCTACGGTGCGCTGGCGCTGGCCTTCCTGCCGCCCATCGTGCTGCTGCTGATGGGCCAGCCCGCCCGCTTTGGGGACTGGATCTACCGCGCTTTGACCTTCCTGGTCATCAGCTGCCCCTGCGCACTGGTCATCAGCATTCCTCTGAGCTTCTTCGGCGGCATCGGCGGCGCTTCCGCCTGCGGCATCCTGGTCAAGGGCTCCACCTATCTGGAGGAGCTGGCCCGCACCGGCATCGTGGTGTTTGATAAGACCGGCACCCTGACCCAGGGCACCTTTAAGGTAACCGGCATCCACCCGGCAAACGGCATCACCGACGAACAGCTGGTGGAAGCCGCTGCTCTGGCCGAGAGCTGGTCCAAGCACCCCATCTCCCTGAGCATCAAGGCCGCCTACGGCAAGGAGATCGACTCCGCCCGCGTGACCGACGTGGAGGAACTTGGCGGCCACGGCGTGACCGCCAAGGTGGACGGCAAGCCCGTTGCCGCCGGCAACGCCCGTCTGATGGAGCGGCTGGGCCTTTCTGCCCCCGCCGTGAGCGAGACCGGCACCGTCGTGCACATTGCCATCGACGGCAGATACGCCGGTTGCCTGCTCATCGCCGACGTGGTCAAACCCCACAGTGCCGAGGCCATCCGGGCCCTGAAGGCCGCCGGAGTGCGCAAGACCGTCATGCTCACCGGCGACGCCGAGCCGGTGGCCAAGGCCGTTTCTGCCCAGCTGGGTCTGGACGAATACCACGCCGGTCTGCTGCCCGGCGACAAGGTGGACCAGATCGAAACACTCATCGCCGCCAAGAAGTCCAAGGAGAATCTGGCCTTCGTGGGCGACGGCATCAACGACGCCCCGGTGCTGTCCCGTGCCGATGTGGGCATCGCCATGGGTGCCCTGGGCTCCGACGCCGCCATTGAAGCCGCCGACGTGGTGCTGATGGACGATGACCCGGCCAAGATCGCACTGGCCATGCGCATCGCCCGCCGCACCCTGCGCATCGTGTACGAGAACATCGTGTTCGCGCTGGCGGTCAAGTTTGCCTGCCTGCTGCTGGGTGCCATCGGTATGGCCAGCATGTGGACAGCCATCTTTGCCGACGTGGGCGTCATGGTCATTGCCGTGCTCAACGCCACCCGCGCCCTGTACACCAAAGATCTTGTCAAGAAGAGCCACCCGTAACGCTGCTGCTTTCCATAAAAAATGCCTGACCGCCAACGACAGCGGTCAGGCATTTTTGTGTTTTCAGGGGTTCAGATGTCCCACAGCTCCGGGGCAGAGGTGGACACTGCCGAGGCACCGGCCCGCATGGCGGCCATGACGTCGGCCTTGTCCCGCAGCAGACCGCCCGCGATCACCGGCACCCGGGTGCGGGTACTGATCTCGGTGATGACCCGGGGCATGATGCCGGGCAGGATCTCCACAAAGTCCGGCTTGCCCTGTTCCAGCTGGCCGGAAAGGTTGTTCAGGGAAAGGGAGTCCAGGATGAACGCCCGCTGGATGGTCAGCAGGCCCTGATGGCGCGCCCGCCGAATCAGGGACGGGTGGGTGGAAATGATACCATCCGGGTGGCACAGCGCAATGAGGGAATTCACGGCAACTTCCCGCGCCGAAAGGCCGTCCACAAGGTCGATGTGCACGACGGCCAGCTTTCCGGCCGCGTGGATGCGCCGGACCAGCTCCCCCACATTGAGCAGGGTGCTCGCCAGCAGAAAGACCGTGCTGCAGGGCGAGGCCAGGGCGGCCGTCAGAGCGTCATCCGTCTTGACGGCTGCGATCACCGGCTCGTCCAGCAGAGTTTCAGCAAGTGGATGCATCGGGCAGGACTCCTTTTCTCTCAGATGGTTCTCATTATCGCACAAAGGGGCCGCACTGTAAAGTGCAGCCCCAGTCTGCGGTTGTGCTTATGCCTGGAAATAGATCGCGGTGTTGGCCACGGTCATCATGGTCATCAGGATGGTATTCAGGAAGGCCGCAACGTACACGCTGCCGGTCTTTTTGTACAGGTACTTGGCCAGGCAGGATGCAATGGCCAGCGAGGGCACCAGCGCAAACAGCAGGATGCCGCCAAGGGCCTGTCCCGGGTAGAAGGCAACGCCGGTACGGAACAGGGTGCCGTACTGCAGCACCAGCCAGAGGAGGATGCCGCCCATGTTGGTCAGAGCAGCCAGCAGGTAGCCCCAGCCGCCCTGCAGCTTTTCGCTGCTGGTGTTGGAGATGGCGGCGGCGCCGCTGACAAAGTAGTACACAAAGAAGAACGGCATATACTTGACCGCCGCCGGGATGGCGCTGGCTTCAAAGGTCTTGAAGGCGAAGGTCCAGATGCGGAAGTCGGTCTTGAAGATGGCATCCACGGCAAACAGGCAGGCGTAGGCGATCACGCACACCAGCAGTGCCACGCAGAAGGCTGCAGCCACAGACACCGGCTTTGCGGCAATGCCGTACTGTTCCAGCGTGATGCCCTTCTGCTTGCGGCCGCCGAACAGGTAGACGCAGACCATGGTCACGATGGAGATGCAGGCGCAGATGAGAGCCCAGGTCACGATGCTGTTGACGGTGGGGCCCTGCCAGGTGGCATTGGTCTCGAAGATGTTCTTGGTCACCAGCACACGCAGGACGATGGAAGCGATCAGGACGCACACCGAGCCGGACAGCCAGGTCTTGCGGTCGTCCTCGGTGCTGCGGGCTGCCAGAACGATGCCCACCACCGACAGGAGCAGGGCAATGTCACTGGCGTAGCGCATCCAGCGGATGGGCTCTGCGGTCAGACTGCCGTCGTATACGGCGGGGAAGATGATGGCCGGGATCAGCATACCGACCACGAACAGGCTGATCGTGCCAAGCTTGCCGGACAGGGTGCCGACGGCCGGGGTGGGTGCTGCGACGGCCTGCTTTGCATTGGACAGGAAGGGCAGCTTCATCAGCAGCAGGGCAAGAGGTGCCAGCATGAGCAGGAAGCCCACCAGAGCGACCAGCTCAAAGACTTCTTTCCAGTACCAGATCTGGCTGGTGGAAGCAATGTTCTGCACCAGACCGGACTGGTCGGCAAATGCAGTGGCGTAGAACTCGATGGCATCCTTGGTGGAAGCCTTGGAGAAGTGGTTCCAGGGGTGGATCTCACGCGGCTGGTAAATGATGCGCTGGCCGCCGTCCGAGCCGGTGTACCAGGTGTCAGCCTGCGGAGCTTCCTGCTCCAGCAGGGTCTTGCCAGCGGTGGTGGCAACATAGTCCTTGTGGTAGACGGTGCCGCTCTTCGTGGGAGGCTCGTCGGCCGCAAAGAAGAACTCGTCGTACTGGCCGCAGATCTTGCCGATGGTGCGTCCGCCGAAGGTGGCAACTGCAGCCTCTTCGTCCAGGCTCAGGTAGGAGGTCCAGGAGTAATCGGCACCCATGCTCAAACCGGCCTTGATGATGCGGTAACCGGCGGCAGCGTAGTTCTGCTCATCCAGATAGATGGCCATCTCGGAGGAGAAGCCGCCCATGGAGTGGCCGCTGACCGCGATCTGACCGTTGCCCTGTGCATCCTTGGCAACGTAGTCCTGGCTGTACATGTACTGTGCGGCATCCCACAGCGAAGTGGGCCAGAAGTTGAAGAAGCCGCCGGTATTGTCGGCGTTCCCGTGGGAATGGCCGTGGTCATACATATCCAGTGCCAGCACGACATAGCCGCGGCGGGACATCTCGATGGCGGTCTCGTCCTGCATCTCGGCACTGTTCAGGTAGCCGTGGGTGGTCACGATGGTGGGGTGCGGGTTGGAGGCGTCCACGCCCTTGGGCATGTACAACAGGCCCGAAAGGGTGCCGGAGTCGGTATCAAAGGAAATGCGGGAGACCTTGACCTTGTAGAATGAGGTGTTGAACATCTGGGCAAAAATGCTGCCCAGCAGCATCAACGCCACAGCGATCGCCAGCACAACGACCGTGCGCGAACGCTTTTCGGTGGCCTTTGCGGTGCTTTTCATGGGGATCCTCCTTCTTTTTTCAGAGACATGCCCGGCGGCTGCACTTCCAGAACCAGCCCCCGGAACAGATGTGAACGGGCGGACAAGGGGTGCGATGGGAACAAAAAATGGGGACGCACTGCGGTCGTGTGGCACAGTGCATCCCCATCTCAATTCTCTTGGGATGCTTTCAGTATACCATTTCTCAACGGTTTGTCAACAGACAATTCACAAATTCGTGATTTTTTGTTGGAAGTGGTCAAAATCCAGACAAATTCTTTTAATGCTCTGCCCAGTCACTGCTGCGGCCCACGGCCTTGTGCCAGCCGGACAGCAGCCGTGCGCGCTCGGCCTCCGGCATAGCGGGGGTAAAGGTCATGTTACAGTGCCACAGGCTGCGGATCTCGTCCCGGTCCTTCCACACGCCGGTGGCAAGGCCGGCCAGATAGGCAGCGCCCAGGGCCGTGGTCTCCCGGATGGCCGGGCGCAGGACGTCCTTGTTCAGGATGTCGGCCTGGAACTGCATCAGGAACTGGTCGCGGGAAGCACCGCCGTCCACCTTCAGGGAGGTGATGGGCACACCGGTGTCCTTTTCCATGGCGGCTACAAGGTCGGCGCTCTGGTAGGCGATGGACTCCTCCGCCGCCCGGATGATGTGGTTCTGGGTGGTGCCGCGGGTGATGCCCACGATGGCACCGCGGGCGTACATATCCCAATAGGGCGCACCGAGACCGGTGAAGGCGGGCACGATGTAGATGCCGCCGTTGTCCGGCACCTTCTGGGCATAGTATTCGGCGTCGCGGCTCTCCTGGATCATCCGCAGGCCGTCGCGCACCCACTGGATGACGGCACCGCCCACAAAGACACTGCCCTCCAGAGCATACTCCACCTTACCGTTCAGGCTGATGCCGATGGTGGAGATCAGACCGTTCTGACTGCGGCAGATGGTGTCACCGGTATTCATGAGCAAGAAGCAGCCGGTGCCGTAGGTGTTCTTGGCCTCACCCTTGGCAAAGCACCCCTGCCCGAACAGTGCAGCCTGCTGGTCCCCAGCAATGCCGGCCACCGGCACCTGTACCCCGCACAGGTCGGTGGTGCCGTAGACCTCGCTGGAATCCGCCACGCGGGGCAGGATGCAGCGGGGGATGTCCAGCGCTTTGAGCAGGGTGTCATCCCAGTCCAGGGTGCGGATGTTGTAGAGCATGGTGCGGCTGGCGTTGGTGCGGTCGGTCACATGGACTTTGCCGCCGGTGAGCTTCCACACCAGCCAGGTGTCCACGGTGCCGAACAAGATCTCGCCCGCCTCGGCCCGCTCCCGCGCGCCGGGCACGTTATCCAGGATCCACTTGATCTTTGTGGCGGAAAAATAGGCATCCGGCATCAGGCCGGTATTCTCGCGGATGTATTCCGTCATGCCGGGCTGCTGCACCAGCTCGTCCACCAGCGGGGCGGTGCGGCGGCACTGCCAGACGATGGCATTGTAGATGGGGCGGCCGGTGGCCTTTTCCCACAGGATGGTGGTCTCGCGCTGGTTGGTGATGCCGATGGCGGCAATGTCATGGACATCCACGCCGCTCTGGGCCACCACCTCGTTCATGACCCCGTACTGGGTGGACCAGATCTCCATGGGGTTGTGTTCTACCCAGCCCTGCTGCGGGTAGATCTGCTCAAACTCCCGCTGCTGCACCGCGATGATGTTCTGCTCGTTGTCAAACAGGATGGCGCGGCTGCTGGTGGTTCCCTGGTCCAGTGCAAGAACATACTTTGTCGACATGGTTCAACGACCTCCGTTTCGCTCAGGGGCGGTTTTACAGGTCTCGTGTGGCTACGACATCCACACCGGTGCCGCAGACGTCGGTCAGCACGACCTGCCCGGTGCGGATGGGTGCGTGCAGCGTGACGCCGTCCAGCGCAGCCATGACCTGCACGATCTTTTCTTTGGGCACCGCCTGCGCGGTCTTGACCGGGCAGCGCGGATAGCGCCCGCCCTCGGCCCGCACCGTACTGGTCAGGATACGGGTGGGGTGGGTCAGTTCTTCCTTGCCATAGGCGGCACCGTTGGGGCAGGCATTGCCGGTTACATTATAATCGTTTTCCGGGTCCACCTGCAAGTGGCAGCCACGGGGGCAGCAGATACAAATGATCTCACGCTTTTTGTTCATTTTGCTACGACCTCCTCTACTGCAACGGTCAGCGGGCCGTCGGCCTTTGCCAGCAGGACCCCGGGCAGGGTGATGTGCTCCATCTCGCCGGGTGCCATCCGCTGGCGCTTGAACCGGGCCAGCTGCTTCTCCCCGCAGGTGATGGTGATCTGGCTGGGGCCGTAATTCTGCCGCACCCGGAACGAGATCTCCACGCCCTTGTCCACGTCCGCCGGGCGCACCCGCTGGGGGACGGTATAGCCCACGCCATTGCCCGGGACAAGGTCCAGCACGGCCGCGTCCGGGGTCTCACCGTGGAGCACATAGGCGGCGGCTGCGGCTCCGGCCCGGTCGCTCTCGCCGGAAACAAAGTCCACCAGATCGTGCACATGCACCACGTTGCCGCAGGCAAACACGCCGGGAATGCCGGTCTCCATATTCTCGTAGACCACGGCTCCCTTGGTGTGGGGGTCCATCGGGATGCCGGCCTGTCGGGTCAGCTCGTTTTCCGGGATCAGGCCCACACTGAGCAGGATGGTGTCCACGTCAAACTCCATCTCGGTGCCCGGAATGGGGCGGCGGTTCTCGTCCACCTTGGCCACAATGGCCTTTTCCACCCGGGTATCGCCCTGAATGTCCACGATGGTGTGGGACAGGTACAGCGGGATGTCAAAATCCTGCAGGCACTGCACAATGTTGCGGGTCAGGCCGCCGGAATAGGGCATGACCTCCACGCAGGCCAGTACCTTGGCCCCTTCCAGCGTCATCCGCCGGGCCATGATCAGGCCGATGTCGCCGCTGCCCAGAATGAGCACCCGTTTGCCTACCAGATAGCCCTCCATGTTGACATAGCGCTGGGCGGCACCGGCGGTGTAGATGCCGGCCGGGCGGGTGCCCGGGATGCCGATGGCCCCGCGGGTGCGCTCCCGGCAGCCCATGCAGAGGATGACGCTCTTTGCTTCGAGGATCTGGTAGCCCTTCTCCTTGCTGACACAGTGGATCTTTTTATCCGGCGTGACCTCCAGCACCATGGTGCCCAGCTCCACCCGGACGCCGGTGGAGCGCAGCATTTCAATGTAGCGCCCGGCGTACTCCGGGCCGGTGAGCTGCTCGCCGAAACGGTGCAGCCCGAAGCCGTTGTGGATGCACTGGTTCAGGATGCCGCCCAGCTCGTTGTCACGCTCCAAAATCAGAATATCGCGCAGGCCGTGCTGCCATGCGCTGTAGGCTGCGGCAAGGCCTGCAGGGCCGCCGCCGACGATGACCAGATCAATCATGGTTGGTTCCCTCCTGCTTGGTTTCGCACAGTAAGACGTTGCTGCCTGCCTTGTCCTGCAGGACGTCCAGCGGGTCGATGCCCCGCGTCCGGCTGATGAGCTCCAGCACCCGGGGCCCGCAGAAGCCGCCCTGACAGCGGCCCATCCCGGCGTTGCAGCGGCGCTTGACGCCGTCGATGGTGGTGGCCGGGATCTCGGTGTGCAGGGCGTCCAGGATCTCGCCCTCGGTGATGGTCTCGCAGCGGCAGATCACCCGGCCGTAGGCGGGGTTCCGGGCAATGAGCTTTGCCTTTTCTTCCGGCGGCAGCTCCTTGAACCGCACCCGGGTGCGGCCGTCCCGGTAATCCGTTTTGGCCGCAGGCAGATCCCCGTGGCCTTCCAGAATGCGGACCACCTCTTTGGCAACGGCCGGTGCGCTGGACAGGCCCGGCGATTTCATACCGGCCAGGTCGATGAATCCGGGTGCACCTTCCGCCTCGCCGATGACGAAATCCCCGGTGTCCACATTGGCGCGGACGCCTGCAAAGTTGCGGATGGACTCGCCGAAGCGGATGTCCGGCACGCTGCGGCGTGCGGCCGCGCTGACAAAGGCCAGCCCGGCGGCGGTGCAGGCGGTGTTGTCGCCCGCCACCGGCTCGGCATTGGGTCCGACGATCAGGTTGCCGTGAACGGTAGGTGCCACCAGCACGCCCTTGCCATTTTCGTTGGGGCACTGGAAGATGACATGCTGCACCCGCGTGCCTTCCGATTTGTCCAGAAGGTAATATTCGCCGCGGGTAGGCTGGATGGTAAATTGATGCGGAGCGGCCATGTCGTGCACGGCATCGGCCCGGATGCCGGCGGCGTTGACAACGTAGCGGGCCTCCACCACGCCGGACGGCGTGGTCAGCGCCCAGCCGGACGCGGTTTTCTGAATGCCGGTGACCGGGCTGCTGAGGTGGAGTTCCACCCCGTTGCGCACCGCCACCTCCGCCATGGCCAGCGCATATTCCCACGGGCTGACGATGGCCGCGCTGGGTGCATACAGCGCTCCGGCCACCTCCGGCGAAAGACCGGGCTCCATGGCCCGTGTTTCCTCTGCCGACAGCAGCCGGATGCCCGGCACCCCGTTGGCAAGGCCGTTTTCGTACAGCTTCTGCAGATGCAGCAGCTCCGCCGGGCTGAGGGCCAGCACCAGACTGCCGCACTGCCGGTACGGCACATCCAGCCGGGCGCAGATCTCTTTGGCCAGTGCAACGCCCTCCACATTGAGCCGTGCCATCCGGGTGCCCGGCTCAGGGTCGTACCCAGCGTGCAGAATGGCACTGTTGGCCTTGGTGGTGCAGTCGGCCACATCGTTTTCGGCCTCAAAAATTGCAGTGTGCAGCGGATAATGCGAGAGCTCATAGGCGGCAGCCGCGCCAACGACACCGCAGCCGATGATTGCTACATCCAGCATAAAAACCTCCTGATCTTCTGCCTGTCACAGCATGCTCGTTTGCGTAGCGGGAACAAAAAAGAGCAGAGCAAACAAAAGGGAACAGGCTCCCTCTTGTTTGTTCTGCTCGCTTCTCTGAACAAACACTCGATGGCTTTATGATAATGCAGATTGCACAAGATGTCAAGCATTTGTGGAAAATAAATGCATCTTTCGTGTCGGAACGGTTCAGGACTTGCGCAGCAGGTCGGTGAACCAGGCGCTGACCTGACGGTAGATCTCCGGGTCTGTGACCGACAGGTCGAACGGATAGGTCCCGTCCTCGGCCAGCACGGCACAGGCCGCCCGGACCTTCTGCATGGCCTGCGGATCAAAGGCCTTATCCCGCCGCCCGGAAAGGCAGTTCATCAGGACGTCATCCTTCCAGCTCAGTAAGAACTCAAATGCTTCTGTGTTGTTCATTCCAAAATTTCTCCTGTTCCATTGCCCGACATGGTTTCTGTTCCCATTGTAAGGGTTTCTTCCGGTGGATGTCAACCGGTTTTGTGTCGATTCTCTCATACTGAAATGCAGGAAGTCCCTGCAGAGCGTGCCGCACATCCGGGCTTCTTGTCTCTCCGCCCGAATATGCTATAATGGAAGCAGCCAATCTCCTCACGCCTTTTTCTCGTGCCGATCAATGGGAGGTATTTTGTCGATGAACTATAAAGCAGAATCCCTTAATCGCCTTGATTTTCCCTTAAAATTCGGAGATAGACCCTGCCGCATTTACGGCACAGACTGCGCCGAATATCTTCTGCTTCAGATGACGGACGAGCATGAATTGCAGCATATGGACAATGAAATTTCAGCCATTGCGCAGGGTTCGGCACATTCGTTTTTGTTTGCCGCTGTTCCTGTGAAAAACTGGAACGATGAACTTTCCCCGTGGAAATCTCCTGCGGTGTGGGGCAAAGAAAGTTTCGGCGGCAATGCGGCGGGCACACTACGCTTTCTGACAGAACAGGCGATTCCCACCCTGAAAAAGCAGTTTGCACTGCCGGAAAATGTCCGGATCATCCTGGGCGGCTACTCACTGGCCGGACTGTTTGCTTTGTGGGCATCCACCCAGACTGATCTGTTCTACGGTGTCGCCGCCGCCTCGCCCTCGGTGTGGTTTCCGGACTGGATGGAGTTTGAACAGCAGCGCCCGATACAGACGCAGCACATTTATCTGAGCCTTGGTGACAAGGAAGAGCACACGAAAAACGCTGTCATGGCTGTGGTGGGGGATAATATCCGCACTCTGCACA